>Ga0182024_10000203_pt1 | contig 142968 bp, 122 predicted proteins | sample P32metaG_FD_120480 | JGI IMG/M metagenome (GOLD analysis project Ga0182024, IMG submission 120480) | Permafrost microbial communities from Stordalen Mire, Sweden - P3-2 metaG (Illumina Assembly) | ecosystem: Environmental > Terrestrial > Soil > Wetlands > Permafrost | place: Sweden: Stordalen...
AAGCGAGCCTGCCCTGCGGAATGTCTGATTGAGTCGCTGTTTTGAAGGGGCACGGCTTCACAGCCTGCGGAGAAAAAAGCCCCTAAAGCCCCTCGCTGCACCCGGCCAGGTTCACCCCACAGCAAGAAGCTTAACCTCATACAAGTTCCTGCCCGTACAACCGAATCCCCAGCTGCAACTCCTTAGTACTGTCGCCGAGACCAAAACGGAACGGCACCAGCATCCCACCTCCCGCCGCTGCACCCGGCCAGGTTCACCCCACAGCAAGAAGCTTGGGCCTGCACCGTGTGCCGCCCATACAACTGATTGCCGGCCTTCAACTCCTTAGTACTGTATCTGGACCAAAACGGAACCACACCAGCATCCCACGGCCCTTCCCGCTGCACCCCGCCAGGTTCACCCCACAGCAAGAAGCTTAGGCCTGTTCCACGCGCCCCCGTACAACTGAGTGCCTGCCTTCAAATCCTTGGTACTGTATCTGGACCAAAACGGCACCCCACGCGCACCCCACCTCGCTTTGGCAAACCGACGGCAGAAAGCCGGGAGCTAGCGGCTAATTGCTGGCAGTTTTGGCCCTCGCGCCAAATGTGGAAAAACTGTCAATCCTTACGAACGTAACTTGGCTTGTAACCCCTGTCCCTGCCACGCGAATTGTAATAATTACCCAATCTTTTTTGGCCGGTTTACCCCTCCGATCTGGTATTCTGAACTTAGATGGAAAAAAGGAAAACAGCCTGCCAACCGGCAGGCTTTTCTGCGTCGGAACGAAGTGCTGTCGTTGGCTCATCTCTAGCTCGTCTTTCACTCGAGCTCGTCTTTCACTCGTCGTTTGCTCGCGGTTCGCGGCTCCAGGCTCCCGGCTCCCGGCTCCCGGCTCCCGGCTCCCGGCTCCCGGAAGTATTTTGCAATGAAATGGATCGACAAGTTGTATTTTCAATTCATATAGTTGCGCGGGACCCACCGGCTCCCCCGCGCGTATCAATAACAAAGCAAAATAGAAACCCACATCCATTGAAGAATGAAATAAATAACGTGCAGCCGAAAAAGTCAGGACCAATGGAATCAGATGCGTACATCGACGCACCCCCGGAGATGGGGGGGAGGGGGGGTACCCCCAATCCAAAAGTACCCGAGCTCGTCGCCCGCCTCCGCTCCGGCGACACTCGTGCTCTCGCCCGCGTCATCTCCCTCGTCGAAAACGATGCGCCCGAAACCGCCGCCCTGCTCTCCGCCTGCTTCCCGCATACCGGCCGCGCTCTCCGCATCGGCATCACCGGCTCCCCCGGAGCCGGCAAGAGCACCCTCGTCGACCGCCTCGCCCGCTCTTTTCGTGACACAAGTAAATCCGTCGGCGTAATCGCCGTCGACCCCACCAGCCCCTTCACCGGTGGCGCCATCCTCGGCGATCGCATCCGCTTCCAGGATCGCCAAAACGACCCCGGCTTCTACGCCCGCTCCATGGCCACACGCGGCACGCTCGGCGGCCTCGCGCAGACTACCGCCGACGTCGCCCTCGTCCTTGAAGCCAGCGGCAAAGACGTTCTCCTCATCGAAACCGTCGGTGTCGGCCAGGATGAAGTCGAAATCGCCCGCCTCGCCGACATCACTCTCGTCGTCCTCGTTCCCGGCATGGGTGACGACGTGCAGAGCCTCAAAGCCGGCGTCATGGAAATCGCCGACATTTTTGTCGTCAACAAATCCGACCGCGAAGGCGCTGACCGCGTCGAGCAGGAAATCCGCGGCCTGCAATCGCTCGTCTCCAGTCACCCTGAGCGAACGCCCCCCGTCATCCGCACCATCGCCACCACCGGCGAAGGCCTCCCCGCTCTCGCCGCCGCCATTGACGAAATGGAAACGTGGCTGCTCGAAGAAAAACGCCTCGAAGGCCGCCGCACCCAGCACTGGCAGCGCCGCCTCGACGCCATGCTCCGCACCGAACTCATGCGCCGCGCCCGCAACAACGGTTTCGACACAACAGTCCTCCAGTTCCACGCCACCCGCATCGCCACCGGCCAGCAAGACCCCTGGCAGCTCGTCGCCCAGCTCACCGAAAAGGTCTTTGCTCCAGGCAACTCCACCTGATCGGCAATCCAACGCTGGTCGCTAAACCCCAAACTCTAAACCCTAAACTCTGAGCCCCATGCCCGAAATCGACCACATCGGCATCGCCGTCAAGAGCATCGCCCAGGCACGCAAGCTCTATGAGTCCCTCGGCCTCGAGGTCGTCCACGAGGAAACCATCGAGCAGGAGCACGTCCGCACCGCCATGATCCCAGCCGGCGACGCCCGCATCGAGCTCCTCGAGCCCACCACCGCCGACTCGCCGGTTGGCCGCTTCCTCTTGAAACGCGGCGAAGGCCTCCACCACATTGCCCTCAGTGTCGAGAGCATCTCCGCCGCCCTCGAAACGCTCAAAGCCCAGGGTGCTCGCCTCATCTCCGAAGACATTCAGATCGGCGCCGGAGGCCACCTCTACTTCTTCGTCCACCCCTCCAGCGCCGGCGGCGTCCTCCTTGAAATCTGCGAAGACCCAATCTCCGATGTCTGAAACACAACTACTCCTCGGCATCGATACCTGTGGGCCCACTGGAACAGTCGCACTGGGCAGTGTCCAGAGTTCTGAGCTCTCGACAATAATGGAGGTTCAGCTTCCCGGCAAAACATACTCCGCCCAACTCCTCCCCGCCATCCGCGAACTCCTCGCCACCCACAACGCGACCATCGCCGAAATTGCAACCATCGTTGTGACAAATGGACCGGGCAGCTTCACCGGCATCCGCATCGGCCTCTCCACCGCCAAGGGCCTGGCCGAAGCCCACGCCACCCCCATCCTCGCCGTCTCCCGCCTCGCCGTCCTCGCCCACAAAGCCGGCGCCACCGCCGCTGCTCTCGACGCCAGCCGCGGCGAATTCTACTTCTGCGATTCCTCCGCAACTCGCAACGAGCAACTCCTCACCCGCGACCACTTTCAGCAACAAGCGTTTACTCTCGCCCACTCCCTCGCCGTCTGCGAGCCTTCCGTCCACGCCCTCACTCCACTCGCAACCCTCGTCGCTCCGCCCACCGCCGCCGACGCTCTCCATTTCGCCCTGCCCCGCCTCCACGCCCGCCACTTCGACAACCCCATCACCCTCGACGGCAACTACCTCCGCCGCTCCGACGCCGAAATCTTCTCCAAACCCAAAGCGGCCTCCACACCCGCACCATGAACTTCACCCTCCGTCCCATGCAGCCCACTGACCTCGACCAGGTCCTCGCCATCGCCGAGCAATCCCCCGAAGCCCCGCGCTGGCAACCCTCCGGCTACACCCCCTACTTCGTCCCCGACCCACAGACCCACCTCCTCCGCACCGCCCTCGTCGCCATCGACTTCCAGGCAAGCGCCGGCCCCGCCGAAGAAAAAGTCCGAGCCTTCGCCGCCGCCACCCTCCTTCTCGACGGCCAGCAAAATTTCTGCCAACTCGACTCCATGGCCGTCCATCCCAACGCCCGCCGCCATGGCCTGGGCTCTGCCCTCCTTCGCGCCATCCTTGTCTGGTCAGCCGACCACAATGCACGCCATCTCGCCCTCGAAGTTCGCGCCGGCAACGCCCCCGCCCTCGCCCTTTACCAGCGATGCGGCCTCCGCCCCGAAGGCCGCCGCCCCCGCTACTACACTGATCCTGAAGAAGATGCCCTGCTTCTGGGCATGCCGATTACTTCCGGTCCACCTCACGTCCGTTTTCCACCATAAAAGTCATTGAACGTCAGGCTTCTGCGGTGCTAGCGTGGTACGTCTCACTGATGTGAGAGAACTCGCCCGGCGAAACCACGAATAGCCGCGGCTCCGCCGGGGAAGGATCCCGCAACGGAGGTGTCGTCTATGGACGTGGATGCGAACGGTCAGCCGGATAGTGAAGCAATACGTCGTCTGGAAGAAGAGCATCGTCACTATTCGGAGAAGCTCGAAGCCCTGCTCCAAAAACCCTGGCTTTCTGAAGATGAGCAACTCGAGGAAGTTCGCCTGAAAAAGCTCAAATTGCATATCAAGGACCAGCTAACCCTGGTCAGGAGTCAGATCCGCGCCTTCAGCGCCGCCTGACGCAGTCCGTACTCCCACATCTCATCCCTCTGTGCGACGCATCGCCATCGCTCCGTGGTTCGTGTACGCGCTTTGCACATATCCAGCTGTTAGTACGCTCTGCGCCCTCAAAGCTCTTTCTGTTTCAAGCCTGCGGCCATAAAATGAAGAGGACTTTCGGACGAACATCCAGTTCGGTCCCACGGCCGGTTTTCCGTCTTTCTCATTTTTTGAGGGTTTCTGCCCGGCTCAAGGCTCAACCGCATTCCGGCTCAATCGTCCGACGGTCTACGTTGTCCCTTCTCTCTCATGGTGCGTGACGGATACTTTTACGGGCTGGCGCTGGCTGCGGTGGCCGCCGTTCTCTGGCTTTGGACCGGCCGCTGGGGCTGGGCCATTCCGCCGTTGCTTTTCGCCGCCTTCTTCCTCTGGTTCTTTCGCGATCCCCGGCGTGCCATTCCCCCGGAGCGGGGCCTCATCGTCTCCCCGGCTGACGGCAAAGTCACGCAGGTCGCCCGCGTCACCACCCTCGACGGCGAACGCCTCCGCCTCAGCATCTTTCTCAGCGTCTTCGATGTCCACGTCAACCGCTCGCCCGTCGAGGGCATCCTGCGCGAGGTCCGCTACCGCAAAGGTGAATTCCTCAACGCCATGAACCCCGCCTCCGCCGAACGCAACGAGCAGAACCTCGCCGTGGTCGACTGCATCGAGGGCTACCAGGTTTCCTTCATTCAGATCGCCGGACTCCTCGCCCGCCGCATCGTCTTCACCAAGCGCCCTGGCGACTACCTCGAGCGCGGCGAGCGTGTCGGCCTCATCAAATTCGGCTCCCGCACCGACATTCTCCTGCCCGGCCACGCCGAGCCGCTCGTCAAGCCCGGCGATCGCGTCCGCGGCGGAGCCAGCGTCGTCGCCCGCATCGCCGCCCGCGACCCCGATTCCATGCTCGCCGCTATCGGCGCGGAGATGCTGGTGTGACCGCCGACCCGCAGCGTTTCCTTCGCCCCTCTGCCGGGCACCGCGGCCATGCGCCGCTGCCCCGGCGTCGTCCCCGCGGCATGTTCATCCTGCCCTCGCTCTTCACCGCCGTCAACATCGCTGCCGGCTTCTTCGCGATCACCCAGAGCCTCGAAGGCTCCGCCCTGCAGCCGCACCATTTTGACTACGCCGCCCTCGCCATCGCCCTCGCTATTCCCTTCGACTCCCTCGATGGCCGCATCGCCCGCCTCACCAACACTGAAAGCGAATTCGGCCGCGAACTCGATTCCCTCGCCGACGTCATCACCTTCGGCGTCGCTCCCAGCATCCTCGCCTTCGCCTGGGGCTTCCGCTCGCTTCCCTTCGCCATGCACCACGACATGCGGCTCAAGCTGGTGCAGTTCGGCGCGTTTGTCTGCTTCCTCTTCCTGCTCTGCGGAGCCAGCCGCCTCGCTCGCTTCAACATCAGCGTCAACCCCATCCCCAAAAATCCGGGCCGCCCCGGCCGCAAGTATTTCGTCGGGATGCCCATCCCCGCCGCCGCCGGCATCGTCGCCGCCGTCGTCCATGGCTTCATCGGCCTGCCCATTTTTGCCTGGTGGCTGGCCGTTATCTGGGGCTTGCTCGTCGGCTTCATTGGCTTCCTCATGATCAGCTCCTGGCGCTTCTGGAGCGGCAAGGAGATCAACCTTACTGGCCGCCAGCCCTTCCGCTGGATCGTCCTGCTCGGCGTCAGCATCTACCTCCTCGTCTTCTTCTCGCGCGTCGTCCTGTTGGTGCTCGCCTTCGTCTATATGTTTTCCGGCGTAATCGCGCGCCTCGCGTATTCGTGGCGCCGGCACCATCCACCGGCCCGCAACCCGCTGCCTTCTTCTCAGGGTCCCATCGCATGACCGACCAGCCAAAAATCGCCATCGTCGGCGCCGGATCGCTCCGCGGCAAGGAACTCAGCGACGCGCTTGCCGATTCTCCCTTTGCCGACTCCGATTTCCAGCTCATGGATGACGAAGCCGAGCTGGGCAGCCTTGAAGCCGTCGGCGATGAGGTCAGCTTCATCCAGCGCATCGATCCCCACTCCTTCGATCGCGTGGACTTCGCCTTCTTTGCCGGCGACGAGCAACTCACCCTCAGGCACTGGCAGAGCGCCGCCCGCGCCGGAGCCAGCATCGTCGACCTCACCTATGCTCTCGAAGGTCAGCCTGGCGTGCTCGTCCGCGCCCCCTGGGTCGATGGCGAACTGCAGCCCATCCCCGCCCAACCCGGTTCTGACACCCCCGGCCTTGAATCCCCCGCCATCGTCCCCGCGCATCCCGCCGCAACCGCGCTGGCGCTGCTGCTGGGCCGCGTCGCGCAGAGCACCTCGATCCGCACCGCGTCGGCCACCATCCTCGAGCCCGCTTCTGAATACGGCCGCGCCGCCATGGATGAGCTCCACCAGCAAACCGTCAAGTTGCTCAGCTTTACGGAACTGCCGCGCCAGGTCTACGACACCCAGGTCGCCTTCAACGCCACGCCCGCCTTTGGCGACTCGGCGAAGTTCTCCCTCGCCGCCAGCGAATCCCGCATCCGCCGCCACTTCGCCCTGCTCTCCGCTGGCCGCCTGCCCGAAGTTGGCGTGCAGCTCCTGCACGCCCCCGTGTTTCACGGCTACGGCATCTCACTCGCCGTCGAGCTCGGCGCCCCCGTTTCTCTCGACCAGATGGAAGCCGCTCTGGCCGGTGAGCATGTCGAGATCGTCACCGCGGACTCCGACCCCCCCACCAATCTCACCGTCGCCGGCCAGGCCAACATCCTCGTCCGCGTGCGCCCGCACAACAACAAAGAGCTGGAAACCACCCGCTTCTGGATCTGGGCAGGCCTCGACAATCTCCGCTTCGCCGTGCTCAACGCCCTCGCCTGCGCCCTCGAGCTCAAGCGCCTCCGCCCCAGCGGCGAAGTCCAGTGAGACAAGAAACAACCTGTCAGGAAAAATCAACACCCAACCCAACCTGACCCAGCCAGGTTCACCCCACAGCAAGTAGCGGACTCTCCCGCGATCCGATCGTCAATCTCTTGTTGCTGGGCTTCAGAACCGAAGTAAGTTCGCTCGGCCCATTTTGGAAATGCCCAGCCCCAACTCGCCTGCGCCCCGAGCTCAAGCGCCTCCGCCCTAGCGGCGAAGTCCAGTAACCGACGCCCTCACTTCGCCAGCGCGATCGCCTTCTTCCCCGCCAGCCGCTCGCTGATGTGCGCCCCCAAACGATCCGCAAAGCTGCCGCCCGGACCCCCGATCGTGGTATTCAGCAGAACCACAGCGGCATAATCCCCCTGCGGACTGAAAAACGCATAGGAGCTGAAGCCCCCGGTGCCGCCGTTGTGCCAGTAGTTGCCCGTGTCTGTGTCGCAGAGCCACGCCAGCGCGATCTTCATCTGCGGCCCCGCGTCGGCGCGCAGCTCATGCTGATTCCGGATGGCCGCCGCCAGTGTCGCGCCAGCCGCCGATCCGCCCTCAGGCCGGATCGACTCCGGGTGCAGCTGCGCCTCCAGATACGTCAGCATGTCCGCTGCCGTGGAGCGGATTGCCCCAGCTCCCGCGAACGCATCGAGGTCCCATGCGTGCGCAGGCTGATGATTGGCACTGTGACCCTGAATGAATCGCGACTGCTGCTCGGCACTCAGCTGCACAACCGTATCCTTCAGACCCAGCGGTCCCGTCACCTCCTCCTTCAAAAGCGCCGGATACGTCAGCCCTGCGTGCACGGCCAGCGCCTGGCCCAGCAACCCGAATCCCAGATTCGAGTAAAGAAAACCGGCGTCTGCCGGCTTCGCGACGCCGTGTTTCGCGATAAATGCATACAGATTGGCAGCCTTGTAATCCGCATAGGGATTCGCAGGATCCCCAGGTTGAAAATTGTCCGGCATCCTCGGCAGACCCGAGTGCTGCGTCGCCAGATCGAGCAGCGTGATCTCCGCGCCTCCAGGTTTCTCCACCGTTCCAGGCGGCAGCAGTGCGCGCACCGGATCGTCGAAATGCACCTTCCCCTGTTGCACCATTTGCGCCAGGATCAGGCCGGTGAACGTCTTGGTGATCGATCCGATTTCAAAAATGGAGTCCGTCTTCGCCGTTCCAAAACTAAACACGCGGCGCACCCCGTGCTCCACCACTCCGATCGAAACACCCGCGCCCGTGGGTGGCGAAAGCTCACCGGACTGCAGCGCCTCCACCAGATCCTTCGCGAGCACCGATTGCAGGTCCACCGCCGAAACCGGAGCAAGGGCCTCATCGTAAACAGGCGGTGGCACCGCCGCAGCCGACAAAGCGGACGCCTGGCGCGTGAAGCGCAAGGGCAACGGAGCCCCCTGAGTCCATGTGCCGTCCAGAACCTTTCCATCCGCCGAGAGCTTGCCCTCCCAATGGCCTTTGACGACAGGAACATCGAACGAAAGATCCGTCGCTGTGAAAACCACATTGGCGCACTCCAGCCCCATCGCGCCCTGGTCGAGCGAATCCAAAGCGCAGGACTCCTTGCCCCCGGCATCGGACTTGACGATCAGCTGCACGCGCAGGGTCTGGCCTCCAGCCGCGAGCGTTCCCAGCCAGATCCCATCCACCGGCGTTTGCTGCGCCTCCGCAACCGGCAGAGCGCTTGTCATCAAAGTGAGAGCCAGAAGGAACGCGCAGCCTCGCGCGATCCCGCGAATTGCAGGGTATGAAAGTTTGGGTTTCATCCGCGAAGTGCCTCTCTGCCCCTCGGGCCGATACACGTAGTAAATCACGGCCAGCCGGATTCAGACCCTGACCACCTCAGCGTCCGCGCGCTTTCCGTTAGCCCTCTGCCTCGGCGCAGGTCCCGTCGACTTCCGCACCACCAGCGTCGGCCGTACCGCATACTCCGCGCCCTTCCCGCCATCCTGGCGAATGCTGTACAGCGCGCGGAACGCCACCCGCGCAATCTCGTCCCGCGACAGCCGCACCGTCGTCAGCGCCGGCTGCGTGAACGCGCTGATCTGAATATCGTCGAATCCCACAATCGAAATATCCTCAGGCACCCGCAATCCCCGCTCGTGGATCGCCCCCAGCGCCCCAATCGCAGTCATGTCGTTCGACGCCAGCACCGCCGTCGGCCGCTCTTTCCGCTCCAGCATTCGCGCCATCGCCTGGTGACCGCCGTCCACCTGGTGGTTGCCTTCCTCCGTCAGTCCCGCGCCAATTCCCCTGCGCTCGAGGCACCCGGCAAAAGCCTCCCGCCGCACCCGCGCCGAACGCAGGTTCATTGGACCGGAAATAAACGCGATCTTCGTGTGCCCCAGACTCACAATGTGCTCCACCGCCGCATCCACACCCGCGGCATAATCCACCACGATGTTGCTGGTCAGCGCCTCCGCCTTCCCCGTGTCCAGAAACACCAGCGGAATCTCGCGGCTTTGCAACTCCGTAATCAGCCGCGCGTCCATCTCCGACGTCATAATTGCCACGCCGTCGACCTTGCGCTGCAGCATGCGCGTCACGCACAGCTCGATCCGCGCCGGATCGTAATTCGTGTTCGCCACCAGCACATCCTGGCCGTACTGCACGGCGATGTCCTCGAAGCTCTTCACCAGCTCCGGAAAAAACGGATTCGTGATGTCAGAAATGATCAGCCCATACAGGCTGCTGCGTCCCGATCCCAGCGCCCGCGCCCAGGTGTTCGGATAGAATTTCAGCTCCTCGATGGCCCGCTGCACGCGCTCCTTGGTCTCCGGCGTCACCTTGTCCGACCCGTTGATCGTCCGCGACACGGTTGCCGTCGAAACCTTCGCCAGGCGTGCGACTTCTCTGATGTTCATAGGCGCTGCAACCCGTTATATTCGAATTGCCCACGCGAGGAAAGATCAGGGCGCATCCTGACCGTCACAAACCGTCACGGGTCATGCTTCGCATCCTGCATTTTCTTCCCTCGCATATTTCAGATACGATGGCCGCGATGAAAACGCGGCACTTCACGCGACTCGCCTTCCCATTTTTCATATTTGTCGCGCTCTCCGCGTTCGCCCAGGCGCCCGAGCGCTGGACCGAAGCCCAGGCCAACGACTGGTACGCTCATCAGCCCTGGCTCGTCGGCAGCGACTACATCCCCTCCTACGCCATTAACCAGCTCGAAATGTGGCAGGCCGATACTTTCAACCCCCGGCGCATCGACACCGAACTCGGCTGGGCCGAGTCGCTCGGCATGAACACCATGCGCGTCTTTCTCCACGACCTCCTCTGGAAGCAGGACCCCGACGGCTTCCGCGACCGCATTGAGACCTTCCTCGCCCTCTGCGCAAAACACCACATCCGCCCCATCTTCGTTCTCTTCGACTCCGTCTGGGATCCCGACCCAAAGCTCGGCCCGCAGCATCCGCCCATTCCCGGCGTCCACAATTCCGGCTGGGTGCAGAGCCCCGGCCGCGCCGCCCTCGCCGATCCCGCGCAGTACCCGCGCCTCGAGGCGTATGTCACGGGCGTCATCGGCGCCTTCTCGAGCGACCCGCGCGTTCTCGCCTGGGACCTTTGGAACGAGCCCGACAACGGCAACGATCCCTCCTACGTCGCCGGCGAACTCACCAACAAACAGGCTCTAGTCAAAAAACTCCTCCCCGAGGTCTTCGCATGGGCTCGCTCCGCACACCCCTCGCAACCCCTCACCAGCGGTCTCTGGCAGGGCGACTGGTCCTCCCTCAAAACCCTCACCGCCATCCAGCGCACGCAGGTTGAGGACTCCGACGTCCTCTCCTTCCACAATTACGGCTGGCCCGAGGACTTCGAAGCCCACGTCCTCCTCCTCGAGCAGTACCACCGCCCCATCCTCTGCACCGAATACATGGCGCGCGGCAACGGCAGTACCTTCGACACCATCCTGCCCCTCGCGCTCAAGTATCGCGTTGCCTCCATCAACTGGGGCTTCGTTCAGGGCAAAACTCAAACCTGGTATCCATGGGATTCCTGGACCCGCCCCTACACCCTCGAGCAGCCCGCCGTATGGCACCACGACCTCTTCACCCCCGACGGCAAGCCCTACCGCCAGCGCGAAGTCGATTTGATCCGCGCCCTCACCTCCGCCACCAACGGCCCAGCAAAATCCACTGCGATGCAGTGATAGAAACGCTTTACACCTTGCCGAAGCAAAATTTCCGCTGCACCCGGCCAGGTTCACCCCATAGCAAGTAGCAAAAGCCTTTTCCCTCCAGCCGTCCATGGCCTTGATCCCGTGCTTCGTTCCGAAAGTACCGCCGATCAACATCTCCGACCCAATTTGGAACAGCGCCGTTTCTAACTCGCTCGTGCCGAATAGTCCCGGTATCACCGGAATGAGAGTCCAGGCGCGGCCCCACCCAACCTAAAACCGGAATCTTTCCCCAACCCGCCTTCATCGAAAGTAAAGCGATGGAGGATGCAGAAATGGCCGCCTATTGTTTGTGCTGCGGAGCAGAAATTACCCTCAAAGCGGAAGCGTGTTCCGTCTGCGGCACGCCTCGCCACGGAATGACGTGGCCCAATCCAGCGCCGGATGGCCGCCAGCCATCCCCGCGGCAAGCCCGGCCCGAGTTTTCCCGTGAGCTGAGGAAGGAAATGCGCGGGTCCAAAGGCATTGCCGGCTAAGAAGTCTTAGGAGAGTCCATGAAAGTTGCCGCCCTCATCTGCCGTCTGCTTCTCGGACTGGTGTTCCTCGTCTTAGGACTGAATAAGCTCTACCCGTTTATGCACGCATCCATGCCGCCTGGCGATGCAGGCGCGTGGTCCCTGCTCATGATCAACCACCACTGGATGACCGTCATTGGAATCTTCGAATCCGTCGGCGGCCTCTTCCTGCTCTCGGGCAGATTCGTGCCCCTCGGCCTGGTGTTCCTCGGCCCCATCTGCGTCAATATCCTGCTCTTCGGATTTCTCTTTGCCCACGCAGCCATCGGCTCGGGTATTGTCGTGGCTCTCCTCGAGATCTTCCTGCTCTACGCCTACCGCAGCTACTTCGCACCCCTCTTCACAGCAAAGGCGCAGGTCTCCTGACCCGGGTGCCCTACATCCCTGGTGTTGGAACGTGGGAGCTCGTGCGAACCGCGGCGCAACGTTATTTCTCCCCACTCACCGTCCCCGTCACGCCTTTCCCCTCTTCCACCGTGAAGATCTGATCCACCCCCGGCAGCTGCACCTTCCCCACCGCTCCATCCGGCCAGTGAATCTCCACCCCATCCACCTTCGCCGCATCCCCCAAACCAAAATGCACCCGCGGATCGTTCGACGACAAATAACTCCCCCCGCTCAGCACATCGCCCCGCTGCCGCATCCCGCCCGCCGTCAGATACACCGTCGCGCCTACCGCATCTCGCGGACTCTTCGGCCCGCCCACCAGCTTCAGATCCACCCAGTGATGATGATCGGGGTTCACATTCCGTTCCAGCACCGGAACCCCATCCATATTGTTCATGACGACGTCGATCTTCCCGTCGTTGAACAAGTCCCCGAACGCCGCCCCGCGTCCCACCACCACCACCGCGAGCCCCGTTCCTTCCACCGCCGGGACCAGCGCAAACTTCCCGTTCTTCTCGTTGTGGAACAGCAGCGGCCGCTGCGCATAGGTCGTCCCCCACTCCGGATGGCTGTCCACGATCGGGTACACGTGCCCATTCGTGATGAACAGATCCTTCCACCCATCGTTGTCATAATCCAGAAACCCATCCGCAAAGCTCACAAATGGAATCGTCGCCGCCGCCACCCCCGACGGATAACTCACATCCGTAAAATTGCCCTTGCCGTCGTTGTTGAAGACGATGCAATAATCGTCCGCGAACGTCGTGCTCACGATGTCCTCGTGCCCATTGTTCTCGTAATCGCCCGCAGCCAGCCCCATGTTTGCCGCCTCGCGCCCATCCGCGTTCAGCGCGAACCCGCTCAGATAGCTGTCGTCCTCAAACGTCCCGTTCCCCTTGTTGATGTACAGATAATTCGGCGTCGAATCATCCGCCACAATCAGATCCGGCTTCCCATCGTTGTTCACATCCACAAACAGCGCGCCCAGCCCGTAATACCCGGCCTTGTTGTCGACCCCCAGCTTCTCGCTCACGTCCGTGAACATCCCGTCGCTGTTTTGGTGGAATAAATGATCCCGCTCCCCCGGCAATCCCCGCGGCCCGCACATCGTCTCCACCCCGCGATACGCGCAGTTCGCGTAGTTCACCGTCCGCGACCCCGACACCGGCGGATGCACAAAGTCGAACGCGATGTATCCCGCCACAAATAAATCCAGCCGCCCATCGCCGTCATAGTCGCCAAACGTCGCACCCGTCGACCACGTCCCCAGCGCCACCCCCGCCTTCTCCGCCACATCCGTGAATGTTCCGTCGTGATTATTCCGGTACAGCCGATTCTTCCCGTAATTCGTCACGTACAAATCCGGCCAGCCATCGTTGTCGTAATCCGCCACTGCGCACCCATACCCCCAGCGCTGGTTGGCCACGCCCGCCTTCTCCGTCACATCCGTAAACGTTCCGTCGTGGTTGTTGTGGAACAGCGCCGCGTGCGGGGCCGCCGCCTTCCCGTTCATCGCATCGAGCGTCGACCCATTCACGAAATAAATGTCCAGCCATCCATCGTTGTCGTAGTCGATCAGGCACACCCCCGGCCCCTTCGCCTCCACGATGTAAGGCTTATCCGGCGTGCCGGACGTGTGATGCCAGCTCGTCAGCCCCGCCGCCTTCGCAATATCCTGGAACACCACCGGCCCCGTCTTCACAAACCCGCCCGCCGTGATGATGCGATGCTGCGCGTCGTACTGTGCCTGATGCTGTTCGCCGCTGGCCATCCCAACATGCTGCGCGCCCGGCGCCTCCTGCGCCCGCACCATTCCCACGCCCGCGAATCCACAAACGGCTGCGACCCCCGCTGCGACTACCCCCCACGCGACCAGCGAGGCTTTCCCGGCGCGCAACCTTCCCCATCCTGCCTGATTCTTCATGTGCAACCATTCTCTCCGCTCGAACCCATCCACGAAAAGGATGAATCGCACTTTCCTCAACCTGCCCGCGTTACTATGAATCCCGATGTCCCTGCGCCGAATCACTCTCCTCGCCATCGCCCTCCTCTGCGCCGCACCCGCGCCGCTCCTCCGCGCCCAGCCATCTCCCCCGCCTGCCGTCCACGTCCCAACCGCGACCCTCGACACCTACGCCGGCCAGTATCGCGACCAAAAGGAGCCCGACGACGTCCTCTCCGTCTTCCGTGATAACGACCGCCTCTATATCGAGGGCCCCCGCACCCCGCGCATGGACCTCACCGCGGAATCCACCACCAGCTTCAAGCCCAACTTCGACGCCCACTACATCTTTCTTACTGATTCCGCCGGCCGCATCACCGGCTTCCACTTCACCGGCCCCGAAGACGACCTGTTCGACAAGATCTCCTCCCAGCCCGAGCCCAACCACTTCCGCCCTTACGCCCGTCAGGACGTCATGATCCCCATGCGCGACGGCGTCAAGCTCCACGCGATCGTCTTCCGCCCCACCGATACCCGCGAACCCCTCCCCTTCCTCCTCGATCGCAGCCCCTACGGCATCGAATGGGACAGCCCCGCCGACCTGGTCGCCGCCCATCCCGAGCTCGCCCGCAGCGGCTACATCTTCGTCTATGAAAGTATCCGTGGCCGTTACAAATCCCAGGGCACGTTTGTCATGATGCGCCCCCTCGCCGACCACCACGACCCCAGCGCCATCGACGAATCCACCGACACCTACGACACCGTCTCCTGGCTCCTCAAACACATCCCCCGCAACAACGGCCGCGTCGGCGTCGTCGGGGTTTCCTACCCCGGCTTCCTCACCGCTGAGGCCGGCATCGATCCCCATCCCGCCATCCGCGCCATCTCTCCCCAGGCCCCCATGACCGACGTCTGGCTCGGCGACGACTTCTTCCACAACGGCGCCTTCCGCCAAACCTACGGATACGACTACGTTCTCGGCGTGGAGGCTGGCAAAGACTCCACCCTCGGCGATCCCGACGAGTACACCACTCTCCTCAAATACGGCTCCTTCGCCGCCGCCGTCAAAGCGCCCAATGCGATGTCCGGCAACTCCCTCGACCCGGCCTCCACCAAATCCGCGGAGCCTCAACCCGGATCCGAACTCCTCCCCACCTGGCAGTCCTTCCTTGACCACCCCGCCTACGACGACTTCTGGCGCTTCCGCGCCGTCCAGTACCACCTCACCTCCGTCGCCGTTCCCACTCTCGAAGTCGGCGGCTGGTGGGATCAGGAAGACCTCTGGGGACCCCAGGCCGAGTACGCCGCCCTCGAACCCCACAACCAGCTTTCCGATCCCGCGCATCGCGTCTTCATGGTCCTCGGTCCCTGGCGTCACGGCGGCTGGGGGCAGACCACCCGCCACCTCGGCGCGCTCAACTTCGGCGAGGCCGTCGGCGACGAATTCCGCCAGAACATCGAAGCCCCCTTCTTCGCGTACTACCTCAAAGACCAGCCCGGCTTCAGCCTCGTCAACACCGCTTCATATCAAACAGGCACCGATCGCTGGATGTACTACTCCCAGTGGCCGCCACAAAACGTAACAACGCGTGATCTATATTTGGATCCCGACGGCTCCCTCAGCTTTGAGAAGCCCGCCGACCCCAATGCTTTCAGGTCGTATACATCCGATCCCGCTAATCCTGTCCCCTACCGCCGCCGCCCCATCGAATCCACCTACGGCCCCGGCTCCCACTGGTACACCTGGCTTGTCCAGGATCAGCGCCCGTACGACTCGAGCCTGCCCACCGGCCGCAAAGACGTCGCCACTTTCTCCACCCCGCCCCTCGATCACGACCTCACCATCACCGGCGAGGTCGTTGCCGACCTCATCGCCTCCACCTCCGGCACCGACAGCGACTGGGTCGTCAAACTGATTGATGTGTTCCCTGATGACCAGGAAAAGTCTGCTGCACGCAGTGCCCTCACCATCGACCCCGGCCCCAACGCCCAACCCGCCGGCTACGAGCTCATGATCGCCGACGAAATCTTCCGCGGCCGCTATCGCACCAGCTTCTCCCAGCCCGAAGCCATCCCCGCCAACACCCCCGAGGAATACAAGTTCTCGCTCCACGCCGCCGACCACGTCTTCCTCAAAGGACACCGCATCATGGTCCAGGTCCAGAGCACCTGGTTCCCTCTCTATGACCGCAACCCCCAAACCTTCGTCCCCAGCATCATGACCGCCCAGCCCTCCGACTACCAACCCGCCGAACAGCACATCTACGCCGCCTCCCACCTCATCCTCCCCATTCCCCAATAAGCGGATCTGCGTTTACCCATACCCCTCTTCTGTTCCCGCAAATTCCCTCTTGACAAGACCCTCCCCATCCCTGTTTACTCTAGGCCTGTACCAACCATGCCTATGACTGACACCTCCCGCGACCTGTTCCCCGGCGCCCTCGAAATGATGATCCTCGAGTCCCTCCGCCGCCAGCCCGCCCACGGTTACGCCCTCGTCCAGCACATCCAGCTGCGCTCGAAAAACCTGCTTCAGGTTGAAGAAGGCTCCCTCTACCCAGCCCTCCAGCGCCTCCTCAAAGCAAAGCTGGTCAAAGCCGAGTGGGGCCTCTCCTCCACCAATCGCCGCGTCCGCACCTACCAGATCACGCCTGCGGGCCTGCGCCGCCTCGAGCAGCAGATTTCCAGTTTCGAACGCATGTTCGAGGGCATCGCCCTCGTCCTTAACCCAGGCAAATCCCCCGCCAGCTAGGAGAACCCTCCCATGAACTGGATCCCGCGCATCTTCCGCCGCCGCACCCTCTTCGACGATCTCTCCGAGGAAATGCGCCTGCATCTTGAAGAGCGTGTGGAACAGCTCACGCGCGAAGGCCTCAGCCCGCAGGAGGCCGAACGCCAGGCGCGCATCGCTTTCGGCAATCTCGCGGTGGTCGAAGAGCGCAGCCGCGCAGTGTGGCAGTGGCCCACCCTCGAGTCCATCGCTGCCGACGCGCGGCTCGCCGTGCGCCAACTCCGCCGCTCTCCCGGATTCACCATCGCCGCCGTTCTCACCCTCGCCCTCGCCATAGGCGCCAACTCTGTGGTCTTCGGCGTATTGAATGCTCTCGTTCTGAAACCGCTGAATGTGCCTCGCCCGCAAAGCCTCTTCACCATCGAACGCGGCGGCTATAAAGACCAGGCAACCTCGTATCCCGACTATCTCGATCTGCGCGATCGCAACCGCACCTTCGAAGCTCTCACCGCATACATCCTCGTTCCCGTCGGTTTCGATACCGGAAAAAATCCATCCCAGGCCTGGGGTTACGAGGTTGCCGGAAACTACTTCCAGGCCATGGACGTTCAGCCCTTCCTCGGCCGCTTCTTCAGCGTCGCCGATGAGCATGGCCCCAACAGTGCTCCTTATCTGGTCCTCTCCTGGTCGTATTGGCACACCCATTTTCAGGACGATCGCGGCGTCGTCGGCCGCGTCGTTCAGGTCAACAAGCACCCCTTCACCATCCTCGGCGTCGCCCCGCCCGATTTCAGCGGAACCCTGATCTTCTTCTATCCCGACTTCTGGGCGCCCATGGTTCAGCAGGAACAAATTCAGGGGATCGATGTCCTGAACAATCGCGGGCAGCGCAACATCTTCATGGTGCTTGGGCACATCAAGCCCGGAGTGACGCAGGCCCAGGCCATCGCCGACCTGAACTCTATCGGCTCGTATCTCGAAAAGACCTACCCCAAAGAAGATGCCTGGATGACCTACTCTCTCGCGCGCCCATCTCTCGCCGGCGACCTGCTCGGTCCCGGCGTCACGGGGTTCATGACCGGAATGATGCTGCTTGCCGGTTTAATTCTGCTCGCCGCATGCGCCAACCTCGGCAGCCTCTTTTCCGCGCGTGCCGCCGATCGCTCCCGTGAAGTCGCTCTGCGCCTCGCCCTCGGATCCACCCGCCGCCGCATTGTCCGCGCTCTGTTCACTGAAGCGGTCCTGATTTCCCTCACCGGTGGCGTGGCTGGGCTCCTGGGCAGCGTCGCGCTCCTGCAGCGGCTCAGCGTCTGGCACCCGATTCCCCAATACCCCATGCACGTGCCCGTCTACCCGGACGCGAAAGTCTACCTCGTCGCCTTGTTCCTCGCCCTCGCCAGTGGCTTTCTCTTTGGCGCAGTCCCGGTTCGCCAGATACTCCGCACCAATCCCTACGAGGTGGTCAAGGCCGGTTCGGCCGGCATCATCGCCGGCCACACCAGCCGCCGCATCACCTTCCGCGACGTCCTGCTCGCCGTGCAGATTGCCATCTGCGCCGTGCTGGTCACTTCCTCTCTCGTCGCCCTGCGCGGTCTCGAGCGCTCCGTCCACAGCAGCTTCGGCTTCGATCCCCGCAACGTCATGCTCGCCGACACCGATCTCAGCATGTCCGGTTACAGCGGCGACCAGCGTCCCGCCATGCAAAAGCGCATGATCGAAGCGCTGCAGCCGATTCCCGGCGTAAAGTCTGTTGGCTTCATCAGTCAGGTTCCTCTCAGCGGCGGTAGCTCGACCGAAGATGTCTTTACCAGCCAGGCGACGGACCTGACCCCATCCAAAGCCGCTGCCAACAGCGTCGCGGTGTTCAGCATTTCTCCTGACTACTTCCGCGCCGCTGGCACCGCTCTCATCACCGGCAGCATCTTCTCCTGGCAGAACAGCAAAGATGCGCCGCCCGTGGCGGTCGTCAACGCGGTGTTTGCGCGCCGCATCTTCGGTTCAGTCAGCAACGCCATCGGCAACTACTACAAGCGCGAGAATGGAACCCGGGTTCAGGTCGTGGGTGTCGTCGAAGACGGCAAGTATTATCAGCTCACCGAAAATCCGCGCCCCGCGGAGTTTCTCCCCTTCCCGCAGAACCCCACCCACCTCGCAGCCCTGGTGGTACGCTCCGATCGAGATCCCCAGCAACTGGCAGCAGAAATCAGGAGTACGCTCCGCGGCCTCGATTCCGGCCTGCCCTTCACCATTCAGACGTGGAACGAGGGGCTCGACATCGCCCTCTTTCCTTCTCGCGTGGCCACCGTGGCCCTCGGCATCCTCGGCCTCATGGGCGCCATGCTCTCCATCACCGGCATCTTCGGCATGGCCGCCTACTCTGTCAGCAGGCGTCTCCGCGAACTGGGCATTCGCATCGCCCTCGGCGCACAGCACAAAGAAATCTTGCAGGCCGCCCTGGGTCGCGCCGTGAAACTCCTGGCCATTGGATCGGCCGCCGGCCTCGCCCTCGGCATTTTGGCCACCCGCGTCCTCGCCGCCGTCGTCTATCAGGCAACGCCCCGCGATCCCCTTGTCCTCGCCGGAGTAGTCCTCGCCATGGCCCTCCTCGGTCTCGTCGCCACCTGGATCCCCGCCCAGCGCGCCCTCTCCGTCGATCCCCTGGTTCTGCTGCGGGAAGAGTAATCGGGCTGTCAGGATCTTCACAACGGGCTCTGCCGCGGGACCGTAACCCATTCCGAAGGAGGTTGATATGCATGACACAAAGGAGCGGTTGTCTCTATTTTGGATCTTCGCGCTTTTGAACTACCTCTATGCGGACGTGCTTGCCCTGTGGTCTGTAGCCGCCCCCCCACATCTCCCGCAATGGGTTCTCGCGGGTTCAGCGGTCTTGATGGAAATACCCATCGCCATGATTGTGGCTTGTCGGCTACTTCCGTTTAGAGCAAACCGGCTGGCGAATATCATCGCGGGTGCACTGGAGACCTCTATAAACGCGTTCCTGACCTTCGTTCCGCCTCTGGCCGGATGGGGCAGGCCGCCCGCTCTTCCTGAGTACTTGTTCTTCGCGACGATCGAAACGGTATGCACCTCGGTCATCATCTGGCAGGCGTGGACCTGGTCAGAGGTGAAGCCGGCAGTTAGTGCGGAGCGGAGCGTCCGCCAGCCGGAAGCCGGAATCATTTCTTCTTAACTACCGGATTGCTCAAAGATTTACCCAAACGATCCATGCGTTTGGAGGCCACCGGGCCGACTGCGAACTGCAGGGTCGGGGAGCTGGGTCGCGCCGTGAAACTCCTCGCCATTGGATCGGCCGCCGGTCTCGCCCTCGGCCTTTTGGCCACCCGCGTCCTGGCCGCCGTCGTCTATTCAGCCACGCCCCGCGATCCGCTCGTCCTCGCCGGAGTGGTTCTGGCTATGGCGGTGCTCGGCCTGGTCGCCACCTGGATTCCAGCCCAGCGCGCCCTCTCCGTCGATCCCCTGGTCCTCCTCCGCGAGGAGTAATCCGAGTACATTTCCCGGCACCCATGCCCTGGATCGCGCGGGCGCAGGCTTCCGTCCCTGCTCTGGTCGATCATCCACAAGTGTGACCGCGCGCACATACAGCCGTTGTGCTCCTTCTTCTGAATAGTCCTTAGTGGTTTGGGGCGCTTCTTTTCGGCCGCGACCGCGTTCAGAGGAATGGCGTCATGCGCGTTTTTCGAGATGCAGGACATCTCTTCCGCCTTGCGGGCCTGTTTGCTGTCGGGACCCTGTCTTTTTTTATTATTCGAGCTTTTCTCGTGCCGCGCAGCTTCGGCGAGTACGGACACTACCGCGGCGCCGCCATCAGCGAGATCGCTGCTCATCCCATCCGCTTTGCCGGACACCAGACCTGCGAAACATGCCACACCGACGTGGCCCAGACCAAAAACTCGGGCAAACACGCGCAGGTGAACTGCGAAGCCTGTCACGGTCCATTGGCCAAACACGCCGACGATCCCTCGATCGATCCCGGCAAGCCGGACACGGCGGTGCTCTGCGTTCGCTGCCATGCCGCCAGCGCCGCCAAGCCGAAGGGGTTTCCGCAGGTCGACGCCGATCAGCATTCCAACGGCCTGCCGTGCCAGACCTGTCACCAGCCACACAATCCGGCCATTGCCGCTGGAGGAGCGAAATGACCCTTACGCGACGCCAACTGCTCATCCTTCTGCCGGCCGCGGCTGTGGCATGGGAGTCGTTGCTGGCCGGGACACCCGAAGCTTCGCCCAACTACACGATGACGGAACACTGGTGGAGCATGCTCATCGATATCCCCAAGTGCATCGGCTGCGGCAACTGCGTCCGCGCCTGCCAGGCGGAGAACGATGTGCCCGACGGTTTCTTCCGCACCTGGGTCGAGCGCTACCACGTCGATGACTGGCATCTTGCCAATCCTCAGGTCATTTCGCCCGACGGCGGCAAAGAGGGATTTCCGGTTGCGAAGGAAGACGAAGGCAAATACTTCTTCGTGCCCAAGCTGTGCAACCAGTGCGCGGATTCACCGTGCACGCAGGTGTGTCCGGTGGGAGCGACCTTCATTGCGCCGGACGGCGTGGTGCTGGTCGACCAGAAATACTGCCTGGGCTGCGCCTACTGCGTACAGGCCTGCCCGTACGGCTGCCGCTACATCCATCCGGAAAAGAAAGTCGCGGATAAGTGCACCCTCTGCTATCACCGGATCACAAAGGGGCTGACCACGGCGTGCTGCGAAGCTTGTCCAACCGGAGCGCGCCAGCTGGCCGACCTGAAGAATCCAAATGATCCGATTCACGCGTTCCTGAAAACGCACAGCGTGCAGGTGCTCAAGCCGCAGATGGCCACCGGCGCGAAGGTTTTCTACAACGCGCTGGACGGCTCGGTGCGATAAGGCGGAAGGGAGACGGAGAACAGTATGCCCGGCGTGGAAGGCTTCATGTATCCCAACGAAGTGTCGCTCTACTGGAGCGTGCTCATCGTTCTGTATCCCTTTATTACCGGACTGGTGGCCGGCGCCTTCATTCTGGCGTCGCTGGCGCGCATCTTCCGCGTTGAGGCGGTCAAGCCGACCTACCGCCTGGCGCTGCTCACCGCGCTGGCGTTTCTGATAGTTGCGCCGCTGCCGCTGCAGCTCCATCTGGGCCACCCGGAGCGCTCCTACGAAATGTATCTGACCCCGCACCGCTCCTCCGCCATGGCCATGTTCGGATTTGTCTACCTCTGGTATCTGATGGCCGTGCTGGTGGTTGAGATCTGGCTCGACTTCCGCGCCGACATCGTGGCCCTCTCACAGTCCACCACCGGCTGGAGGCGCTGGATGTACCTCGCCATGACCCTCGGCTCCGCCAACGTGAGCCCCCGCGCACTCGCCATCGACGAGCGCGTCGGCTGGCTGGTTACTCTGATCGGTGTTCCCTCAGCGTTTCTCCTGCATGGCTATGTCGGATTCATCTTCGGCTCCATCAAAGCCAATCCCTGGTGGTCCTCGCCACTCATGCCGGTGGTCTTCATCTTCTCGGCCATGGTCTCGGGAATCGCAGCCGTGATGCTGCTCTACATGGCGACGACCCGTCTGCGGCGCAAGCTGATCGATATGCGCTGCGTGGACACCATTGCGATGTATCTCTTCTACATCTTCATCATCGATTTCAGCCTGGAGATGCTCGACCTCATCCACCGCATCTACGAGGCCGACGAATCGTTTCGCAGCCTCGATTTCATGGTCCACACCCGGCTCTACTTCTCCCAGATCGTTCTCCAGATCTTCATCGGCACCCTGACTCCTCTGGTGCTGCTGTTTCTCACCCAGGTCATGAAACTGCACGAAGTTGTCCGCAAGCGCATCTATGCGGTCGCCGGATCGCTGGCTCTCATCGGCATTTTCGCCATGCGCTGGAACGTGGTTATCGGCGGCCAGCTGTTCTCGAAAAGTTTCCTCGGCTACACGACCTACAAGATGGCTCTGGCCACGCGCGAGGGACTGCTGGTTGCCATCGCCCTCACCCTGCTGCCGTTGCTGATTCTGGCCGTACTGGTCAAAATCCTCCCTCCATGGCCGGATGCCGAGCACGCATCGATTCGCGAAGCTGTCTAGGCGCCCTGGCGCGGCGCGCTTCGGCGAGTCTTCACAAAGGCGGTGAAGACCTTGAACGATCTTTCCGATGCTGTCGAGCAGCTCACCCAAACCGTAGCGGATTTGCAGCGCCGCATTTCCGCGCTCGAAACCTCCCGGCCCGCTACACCGCCGTTACCCGTCCAGCCCGCGCCTCTCACGCCCGTTCTGCCCGCCGCATCAATATCGACTGTGCACGAGAGCGGAATCTTCTCCGTCCTCGGTAAAGCCATGCTCGGCATCGCCGGCGCCTACCTGCTCCGCGCGCTGGCGGAATCAACCACCCTGCCTCGCCTCCCCGTCATCGCCCTCTCCATCGCTTACGCTTTCCTGTGGCTTGTGCCGGCCATCCGCGTGCCCGCGAAGGCCTGGTTCGCCAGTGTGGCGTGGAGCGCCACCTCGGCTCTCATCCTTTTTCCCATGCTCTGGGAGCTGACCCTCCGCTTCCGCATCCTGCCCAGCGCCGTCACCGCCGCCATTCTCGGCGCCTTTGTGATTGCCGCTTCCGCGCTCGCCTGGAAGCGCCACTTCACCGAGGTCGCCTGGGTGGCCCATGCCGCCGCCAGCCTCGCTGCTCTGGTTCTCGCCATCGCCACGCGCGATCTCGTCCCCTTCCTCTTCGCCCTGCTCCTCATCGCCATCGCCGGTGAAGTCGCCGCCGCCCGTCATCGCACCCTCCGCCTCCGGCCTCTGGTCGCGGCCGCCGCCGACCTCGCCCTCTTCGCCCTTGTCTGGATCTACTCCGGCCCCGCATCCTCCCGCGCCGACTATCCCTCCGTCGCCATCGCTCTGCTGCTGGTCTCCGCCCCCGCTCTGCTCCTCATTTATGCGGCCAGCGCCGCCGCGCAGACCCTCCTCCTGCGCCGTCGTATCTCCGTCTTCGAAATCGCCCAGACCCTCATCGCCGCTCTCCTCACCGTCTGGACCATCCTCGTCTTCTGGCCCGGCCATGACCCGCTGCTCCTGGGCGTCCTCTGTCTCATGGCATCGGCCGCCGGCTACGCCGTCGCCTTCGCCTGGTTCGACCGCCTTCACGCGCAGCGCAACTACCACGTGTACGCTACCGGAAGCCTCGCGCTCCTCCTGGCGGGCAGCTTCCTCAGCCTGCCGCCCAACTGGCTTCCCCTCTGCCTCGGATTCGCCGCCGTCCTCTCCATCCTCCTCGGCACGTACGCCTCGCGCCGCACATTACAGTTCCACGCCCTCGCTCTGCTGGCCGCCGCTGCTTTCTCCTCCGGCCTCCTGGTCTTCGTATTGCGCGCGGTGGCCGGAGCCTTTCCGCCCTCTCCTGCCTGGATCGTCTCCCTCACCGCTGCCTGCGCCGTCGTCTGCTATGCCGCCGTCGCGCGCCGCGGCGAAGAGACGAGACCCGCTCGTGTGCTCCGCCTGCTCTTCGCGGCTCTCGCCGTCGCATCCACAGCCGCGCTCCTGGTCTGGACCTTCGTTCGCCTCACCGCGCCCGGAGCCGCTCCCGCAGCCGAGTACCTCGCCGTCCTCCGCACCCTCGTCTCCTGCGCCGCCGTACTGGCCCTCGCCTGGTGCGGTTCCCGCTGGCGCCGCCGGGAGCTCGTCTGGCTTGCCTGGACCGCTCTGGCGCTCATCGCCTTCAAGCTCCTCTTTGAGGATCTCCGCCACGGTCACCTGGGATTTACCGCGGCATCCATCTTCCTTTACGCGGTCACCAGCCTCCTCACCCCCCGGCTCCTGCATAGCAGAAGCAAAGCTGCCACGCGCGGACCTGATTAGCGCTCACGCTCGCTCCCACACTCCAGATGCACCAGGCGATGGCGAATGGCTGACCAGATTTGCCCCGATCGCCGGCTTTGGTTCCGAAGATCTCAAGCTTGCGCCGGCGCGCCCCGGAAAAAGCCTCCTTGTAAAGGTCGCCTGGAAAGATGCCAGGCATGTTGGTGTGAATGCCGAGCAATTCCGGAGCCGCCTGCACGCGTTGCAGGTTGCCCTGGGTCGAGCCGTGAAGCTACTGGCCATTGAATCGGCAACCGGCCTCGCGCTCGGCATTCTGGCCACCCGCGTCCTCGCCGGCGTGGTCCTCGCCATGGCCCTCCTCGGTCTGGTCCCCACCCGGATCCCCGCCCAGCGCGCCCTCTCCGTCGATCCCCTGGTCCTCCTCGCGAGGAGTAACCACTCACTCGGGGGCAGCAGCCTCTTCGCACCTTGCGAGAAAAAGCCCCGCTGTCCCCGCCAGGTTCACCCCACAGCAGCCTCCTCGTACCTTGCGAGAGAAAGCCCCGCTGTCCCCGCCAGGTTCACCCCACAGCAGCCTCCTCGTACCTTGCGAGAGAAAGCCCCGCTGTCCCCGCCAGGTTCACCCCACAGCAGCTTCACAACCTGCAAAAAAAGCCCGCGCCGCTACCGCCAGGTTCCAGCAGCTTCACAACTTGCCAGAAAAAGTCCCCGCTGTCCCCGCAAGGTTCACCCCACAGCAAGAAGCTTAACCTCACACCCTGTCCTGCCCGTACAACGAAATGCCGGACTTCAACTCCTCAGTACTGTCTCTGTACCAAAACGGGCCGGATGCCCCGCTCGCTTTTGAGACCCGAGGTTCGCGCAAAGCCCCTCAGCGATCCGCGAACCTGCCCGCGAACGCTGCGTTCGTTCGTACGAATTGGGTTCCTACCGATGTTTTCCGCTTTTTCTTGTAACGCTCGCGCAGTCTCCTGCACTATCTATCTGAGGCAATTACCGCCGCCGAACTTGAGGCATCTTTTCTGCGCGCGGTGACAATGCCCCATCTTTCCCGAAGAATCGAGGTCGAGGCCCCGTCGCGGCCCGATAGGAGGCGGTATGAGCAAGTCAAGCCAGGGCCTGTTAGGGGCGCCTTGCCCCTTCGCAATCAGGACCGTGAGCATTTGCGTGCTGTCAGCCGTGGCGACTTTGGGCACAGCACTCGCCGCGACCAGCCCGCTCTCCGCAGCGGATGAACCGGCACAGACCCAGCCAACGCCGAAGCCGAAATCGGCGCAGCCGCCCAAAACGCCCCCTGCGCGGATGAACCCCGGGCCGACTGCCGACGAACTGGAGCGCTGGCGGCAGGCGATCATCCACACCAGGCGGCCCCAAAAGGCGTGCTTTACAGCAAAGTATCCTGCCACCACGTGGACCGAAGTTCCCTGCGTCACGCCGCCGCCGACTCCTTTTCTCCCGGCCAGGGGAATACGGCCCCAAACCGTCGGCAATGGACTCGACTTCTCCGCCGATCCCGCCTCAGGCCTCATCTCCCAGGCCGATGGCTTGTTCGACAAAGTCACCGGCGTCACCAGCGAGTACATGCTGTTAAACAACAAACAGTCCCCCGGCGTTTTTTCCCTTCAACTCAATACCCAGACCTTCCCGACATCGGCCTGCGGTCAGAACTCAAACTGCACCGGCTGGCAGCAGTTCATCTTCAGCAACGGCGGCTGCGGCAATCCGCCCAAAGCCTGCGCCTACATTCAGTCCTGGCTATTCGGTTACGGCACGCCCTGCCCCCCATCGGGGTGGATTTCCGCTTTCGGCGCCTGTATGGTCAACAGCTCGGCAGTGACCCTCACCCCGGTCACAATCGATCAACTCGCCTCCATGAAGCTGACCGGCCAGGCCGCCGGCGTGCCCGGTTCTGACGATACGGTGACCTTGACAGTCGGCGACACAATCTATTCCGCGCCGGGCGACAATCACATCCCCGATCTCGGGCAGCACTGGCAGATTGCCGAGTTCAACATTGTTGGCAATGGCGACTTGTCCCAGGCCGTCTTCAACACCGGATCGACGCTCGTCGTTCGCACCGTGGTGGACAGCGGAACCACCAGCCCTCCCACCTGCGACGAGACCGGATTTACCGGTGAGACCAACAACCTCACGCTGACCGGCACCACCATTCCACCGCCTGAGAACGCGCCTCCCGTGGACCTGGCGGCCAGGGCAGTCCATGTGCCGCTTCCCGGATACCCAGGATCGCCGTTGGGTCCGTCCCTGGTCTTCACCGAAAGCAACGTGGCCGGTGTCGTCCAGGCCGACTGTGCCGACGCGTTGACCATCGGCGACACCCATCTCTCCACCTTCAGCGGCTTGCATTACGACTTCCAGGCGTCGGGCGATTTTGTGCTGATCACGGCTCCGGAGTTCAGCGTCCACGCGCGCCAGGTTTCCGGTGCGCCCACCTGGCCCAACACCTCCGTCAACAAGGCCATCGTCACCCAGATGGGCGCCACGCGCGTCGAAATTTATGTCGAGCCCGAGCGCCTCTACATCGACGGCAGGCAGACGAACCTGGCCGACGGCCAGACCCAGCTGCTGCTCACCGGAGTACAGGTGGTCCACCATGGCAGCGAGTACGACATCACCAGTGCGAGCGGCAACGCGGTGCGGGCAACGCTGTACGGCGCCTTCATCGACGCGACCATCGGTCTGGGCAAGACCCCATCCCCCCAGGCGCGCGGGCTGCTGGGCACTCCCGGAGCGAGCGCGCAGGAGCTGGTGACCGCGGACGGCGCTGTGCTCAGGGAGCCGGTCTCGTTCAGCGATCTCTATACCAGGTACGGAGAGAGCTGGAGGGTTCCAGTAGCCAAAACGCTGTTTACTGAGGTGACGAAGGCAACGGCCGGCAATCCCACCAAGCCGCTGTTTGCCCAGGACCTGACTCCCGCACAGGCGGCGCACGCGCTGGCAGCTTGCAAAGCGGCCGGCATTGTCAATCACGACCTTCTCAACGACTGCACGCTCGACACCACCGTTCTGCATGACGATGCGGCCGTGAAGGTCTTTACCACCGTGCATGAGCCGATTCACGTCCTTCGGCCCGTGGTAAAGGCCGCGCCTGTGGCTCACTAGATTTGCGCTGAAGGTGGGCTCGCAGGGCCATTCGCGAACTTCCTCCCGGGATCGCCGGGATGCGGTTCGCATCAGGGCACCACCTCACAGCTTGCGGAGAGAAAAACAGACTAACGCCGAAGCGACAGCCACGCTCCACACATCAACGGCGGCTTGAATAAGAAACGAATGTCATCCTGAGGGAAGGCTTTTCGCGCCAGGCGAAAAATCGCAGTCGAAGGACCCTCCGACCAGCGGGAGGGGACTGGCTCGAAGAGCCACCCGCTTTTGGTTTTGTCCGCCTTTGCCTCTCACCTGCCGGGTGGCAACCAGGTTCCACACATCAACGGCGGCTTACATAGGAGCCGAATGTCATTCTTGTATCTCTGAGAGAGCGGCAGTTTTGTTCTTCGAGACTGTTGCAGTGGGGGAACCGAGGCATCGGCTCCCCGCGGGCGGCCGGCTGAGCGAAGCATCGGTACTCACGTCCCGTGTCAGGGCATGGCTTTCAGCCGCGCCGTAACCGCGGCAGGACAATCACCCGGAGACATAGAAGGCAAGAATTGTCCGATGAACTCGAATCATCGTGGCTCCCGGTTCGTAGTCAACGAAGCCCGATTGCCGGAACTTCTTCATGAAAAAGGAAACGCGCGACCGTGTAGTTCCTACCATTTCCGCCAACGTTTCTTGATTAATTCTGGGAATATCGGCCACGGTTGATCCGTGCCTGTCAAAGTGGGCCAGTAACGAAAGAATCCGCGCCAGTCTCTTCTCGCTGGGGTTGCAACGCTGGTCAACCAGATGCTGCTGATATCGGATATTGCTCGCCAACACATACGCCAGAACAGTATTCGCTAACTTTGCCTGACTTGTCAGCGCCAGCACTATAACCTTCTTCTCAATCCGCAGGAGACTACAGTCAGTCATTGCGGTGGCAGACGCTGTGCAGGAAGACTGACCGGCTATTGAATCTTCGCCAATAAAGTCGCCCTCCCTCAAAATGTCAAGAGTAGCTTCCTTACCCGCTTGAAATCTAACCCTTAGTCTTACCATCCCTTTTTGGATGACAAAAAGGGCCTCCGCCGTATCGCCCTGAGCAAAGACTCTCTGTCCCTTCTCGAAAAAGACCAGCGCCCTGCCGGGGCCGACAGTTGAGAGAAACGTCTTCGGGCTAAAAGCCTGCTTTTTCCTCGCCATAGGAATCAATTATCAGTCAGAGAATAGCTCATTTAACCGCGCAAACGTTGAGAATAGAGGGCAGTTCCTCAATACTGCACAGAGTTGCCCTGATCCCGTGGTTGGGATTACTCGAATCCAGGCGATTTATGCCGATTGCGAAGCAGGCGAAATCTATGCTCAATAATGCACTTTACGGTGCAGCGTCACTGGTGGCGTGTTGCGTCGCGTCCCACACGCAATCAAGGATCGGGCGGACGTAGATGGTCAATACTGCACACGCTTGCTCGCAGTCTACGCTTGCAGGGCAGCGATTGGTTTGGTGCATGGATGTCCCTGAGAGAAATGGCCCCCACTGTTCAATACTGCACATGCTCGCTTCAAGGTACAAATAGGCCTTCGGTGACCCGCGTCTGCGTCAATCGAGGATGATGCCATCGCCCCTGATTCGCAGAACCGCGAAGGATCGGGGAGCGATACGGCGGGATCGGAGCGATGGCGAAGCGGCTCATTTCGGCATCTGGGATTTCAGTAGCTATTTCCCTCGCAACCCGCCGTTTTCCACCAATCTGTCAAGAGTCTGTGCAAAAAACCGAAGTAATAACCCAACATTCCACTCCACTTACACCCATATACCCTCAAAGATATTTGGCCGGTTTATTCTTCCGGTATGATATACTGAACTTATAGAGAAAAAAAAGAAAAAGCCCGCCATCGCGCGGGCTTTTCTGTTCCTGGAGAGGAGAGCACCTACTGATGCATGCCGCTGCTGTTGTCCTGCCGCCCGTACCCGCTGCCCGGTGCTCTGTGTCCACTGCTCCGGCGCTCTGTGCTTCGACCCAGTCGCCTTTGTCACATACACGGCCGTCTCTGTCACACACACGGCCGAGTTTGTTACAAACACGGCCGAGTTACAACTGTCCTCGATTCAAATACGTAGAGAAGCACAGCATGTCGTCGAGCTTGTTAACATTTTACTTAAGCCCTTCAGAATCATATTCGTTGCACGCACGCAGGGCTTTTCCTGGGGGGAGGGGGAGGGGGGTAGGCCTGCACGAAAGTCACGCCCTCACCCACCAGCTACCAGCAAGCAGCTACCGGCTACGGGCTACCGGCTACAGGCTGCCCTACTCTTCCTGCTCCCGCAGCTTCGCAATCACCGAGAAGTCCTCGAGCGTCGTCACGTCGCCCTTAATCTCGCCATGCGTCGCCATCTCCCGCAACAGCCGCCGCATAATCTTTCCCGACCGCGTCTTCGGCAACTGGTCCGTGAACCGAATATCGTCCGGCCGCGCCAGCGATCCAATTTCCTTCGCCACCCAGGCTCGCAGTTCGTCCTTTGTCTCCTTCGTCGGCGTGAACCCGCCTTCCAGGGTCACAAACGCCGCAATCGCCTGCCCTTTCAATTCATCCGGACGCCCCACGACCGCCGCTTCGGCCACCTTCGGATGCGCCACCAGCGCCGACTCCACTTCCATCGTTCCCAGCCGATGCCCGCTCACGTTGATCACATCGTCCACGCGCCCCATCAGCCAGAAATATCCGTCCTCGTCCATGCGCGCGCCGTCGCCGGTGAAATACGACCCCGCCACGTCGGACCAATACTGCTTCATGTACCGGTCCGGATCGCCCCAAATCGTCCGCGCCATCCCAGGCCACGGTTTCCGGATCACCAGCAGTCCGCCTTGTCCCGCCGGAACCGGTTGCCCTTCTTTTGTAACCACCTCCGGCACAATTCCGAAGAACGGCCGCGTTGCCGACCCCGGCTTCGTCGCAACGGCTCCTGGAATCGGCGAAATCATGATCCCGCCCGTCTCCGTCTGCCACCACGTATCGACAATCGGGCACCGCCCACGCCCGATCACCTCGCGATACCAGATCCACGCCTCAGGATTGATCGGCTCGCCCACCGTCCCCAACAACCGCAGCGTGCTCATGTCGTGCTTCGCCGGGTATTCGTCGCCCCACTTGTTGAACGCCCGAATCGCCGTCGGCGCCGTGTAAAACACCGTCACCTTGTGGTCGTCGACAATCTTCCAGAACCGGTCCGGCTGCGGATGATTCGGCGCGCCCTCATACATCACCGTCGTCGTGCCGTTCTGCAAAATCCCGTACACCACATACGAGTGCCCTGTCACCCACCCGATGTCCGCCGTGCACCAGTAAACATCGTCTTCGCGCAGATCGAAGATGTACTTGCTCGTCAGATACGTTTGCACCGAATAGCCGCCCGTAGTGTGTACCAGGCCTTTCGGCTTTCCCGTCGTTCCCGACGTGTACAGAATGTACAGCGGATCCTCGGAATCCAGCTCCTCCGCCGGACACTCAGCATCCGCCTTCGCCGTCAGCTCATGCCACCAGTGATCGCGACCCGACTGCATCGCGATCTCCGAACCAGACCGCCGGTAAACCACCACGTTCTTCACCGTCGGACACTGCGCTATCGCCTCATCGACGGTGGCCTTCAGCCGAACCTCGTTGCCTCGCCGATACGATGTGTCCTGGGTCAGGATCGCCACGCACTGCGAATCGTTCACCCGATCCACAATCGCGTTGGCCGCAAACCCGCCAAAAATTACCGAATGCACCGCGCCAATCCGAGCGCACGCCAGCAGCGCAATGGCCAGCTCCGGCGTCATCCCCATGTACACCGCAACCCGATCGCCCTTTTTGATCCCCAGGCCCTTCAGCGCATTCGCAAATCGCTGCACCTCGGCATGCAGCTCGCGGAACGTCAGCCGCCGCACCTCGCCTGGCTCGCCTTCCCACAGGATGGCAATCTTGTCCGCGCGCCCATTGGCCACATGCCGGTCCACGCAGTTGTAACAGAGGTTGATTTTGCCGCCGACAAACCACTTCGCCCACGGCAAATTCCACTCCAGAACCTTCGTCCACGGCGCAAACCAGTGCAGTTCACGGGCCGCCGCCGCCCAGAATCCCTCGGGATCCCGCACGGACCGCTGGTACAACTTCTGGTATTCGGCCAGGCTCTTGATATGCGCTTGCCGCGCGAACTCCTCAGGCGGCGGAAACACCCTGTGTTCGCGCAGAATAGAGTCCAGATTCGGGCTGATCGTCGTTTCGGATGCCATGCTTTCTCCATCGATCACACTACCGTCCCAGCCCGCGCCAACGCAACCGCCCGGATGGGTGATATTCCGCAGATACACTATCTCCTGAGGATTTGCCTTTGCCCTCTGACCTTGGCCACGTTCTCGCCGTCATTCCCGCGCGCCTTGGCTCCACGCGCCTGCCCCGCAAAGTCCTTCGCGAGATCGCCGGCGAGCCCATGCTCGCCTGGGTCTATCGCGCCGCCCGTGCCTGCCCGCTCCTCGATCAGGTCCTCATCGCCACGGACTCCGACGAAGTCCTCAACTTCGCCCAGGCCCACAGCCTGCCCGCCGTCTTCACTCCCGAGGATTGCCCCAGCGGCACCGACCGTGTCTACGCCGTCGCCCAGTCCATCCCCGCCGACATCTACGTCAACATCCAGGGAGACGAGCCGCTCCTCACGCCGCAACACTTCATGCCGCTGCTGCAGCTCTTCGAGCGCCCCGAGGTTCAGGTCACAACCCTTGCCGTCCGCTGCCCCGCCGCCGACATCCATAATCCCAACGCCGTCAAAGTCGTCACCGCCGACGATGACCGCGCCCTCTACTTCTCTCGCGCCACCATCCCCTTCGATCGCGATGGCGGTTTTGCCGGTTATCGCAAACACCTCGGCGTCTACGCCTATCGCAAAGCGGCCCTCGACCGATTCGCCGCCCTCCCGCCTTCCTGGCTCGAACGAGTCGAGCGCCTCGAACAGCTGCGTCTCCTCGACAACGGCATCCCGATCCACGTCGCCGCTGCACCCAGCGACACCATCGGAGTCGACACCGAAGAAGACCTCCGCGCCGCCGAAGCCATCTTGTCAGCACGATCGCAACAAGCTCGGTAAAACACGCGCTCGCTGCAAGGGTTCACGTTGCCGTCAAATCCGCGCCTCGCGACTCGCGACCGAACGCCGCCACGACTGCCAGATAGCAAGCCACAATCGCCACCGTGACCGCCAGCACCCATCCGTATCCGCGGCCGAAATGCTCCGCGGCTCTCGACTGAATCTCGTTGTTCTGCGAAGAAATCAGGTTCCCCAGCTGATACGCCAGTCCCGGAAACGTCGCCCGGACCGGTCCCGGCGACAGCTCGCTCAGCCACGCCGGAACCACGCCCCACGCGCCCTGCACCATAAACTGCATCGCGAACGCCCCCACCGCCAGCGAGAACACTGAGTGCGAGAGCGCATACAGCGGGATCATCGGCAAGGCCAACAACGCAGCCAGAATGATCGCCCGCTTCCGCCCGATCCGCTCCGACAGGCTGCCGAAGAACATGCCGCCTGCCAGCGCCCCCACGTTGTACAAAATTGCAATCGCTCCCGTCAGCTGCGCCGAGAATCCGTGGTCCTTTTGCAGGAATGTCGGATACAAATCCTGCGTGCCGTGCGAGAACGCATTGAACCCAGTCATCAGCAGCACCAGAAACACAAACGTCCCTGCGTATTGCAACAGTCCCTTCCGCAGCCCAACCTTCGGAAGGGTCCGCTCTTCCAGCTCGCCGCGCTCCTGCCATGCCGGCGACTCCTCGACCTTGCCGCCAATGTAAAAGACCAGCAGCGCCGGAACCGCACCAACCAGAAACATCCCGCGCCATCCGAAATCGTGCCCATGCCACGTGAAATGCGAAAACCACGGGAACAGCAGGGCATAGGCCGCTGCGGCCACCAGATAGCCCACCGCATATCCCTCCTGCAGCAGGCCGGAAAAGAATCCCCGATTCTCCTTTGGCAGGGTCTCAAACGCCAGCGCCGCGCCCACGCCCCACTCCCCTCCCATGGCGATGCCGAACAGCGCCCGCAGCACCAGCAGCGTGTGCATCGATCCCGCAAAAGCGCATGCCAGCTCCAGCAATGAATAGCTGGCAATGTTGAACATCAGCGTCGGCCGCCGCCCAAACCGGTCCGCCATCATGCCGAACAGAAATGCGCCGATGGGCCGGAACGCCAGGGTCAGCGCCAGGGCTTCCACCACTGCCGACCGCGCCACGCGAAAATCCGCCGCGACCGCCGAAACGCAAAAAACAAGGATGAAATAGTCGAACGCGTCGAGCGACCACCCCAGGAAGCACGCCGCAAACGCGTGTCGCTGCCGCGAGCTGAGGCTCCGGAAGGGGCTCGACATTGCGCCAGCTTACCAGAGGCACCCTGGCTCGTTTGATCCCTCTTCCAGCCCCTCACCGCAAAGCAGTACATTGGTGGACGGACTCGGCGCAACACGTGCCGCGCTCCGAATGCCGGAGGGGCTCAGGGGATGACCATAAAAAATGCAATGCTGATGCAGTTTGCAATTTTGAACAAAGCCAGACATTTTTCCAGAACCCTCTCCTGCTGCGCCGCCGCGTTTCTCCTCGGGATCGCAACCGTCGCCGGCTGCAGCGGCTCCAGTAGCGGAGGGACGACAACGACGCCTCCTGAGCAACCGGCGGCCACCCCCTCCATCGCCACCGCCGCCGCCCAGAACGGCGCCGTCGTCGTCACCCTGAGTGACGCCACTGCAGGCGCAACCATCTACTACACCACCGACGGCACCACGCCCACCGAAACCTCGCTGCAGTACATCGCGCCCTTCCTTGTCTCATCGAATCTGACTCTAAAAGCAATCGCCGCTGCTCCTCCTGGAACCCTCAACAGCACGGTCGCCACCCAGGCCTTCTCGCCCAACATCGCCTCCGGCACGCTGGTCTGGAGCGATGAGTTCACCAACACCGGCGCCGGATCCTCCGCTTACGTCCAGCCCAATCCTTCCACCTGGACCTACGACACCGGCACCGACTGCTGCGGCAACAGCGAGCTGGAAACCTATTGCGCCTGGGCCTCAACCACCGGCCCCTGCAATCCCTCCAGCCCCAATGCGTACGTCGGCGCCACCGACGGCTACCTCCACGTCGTCGCGGAGAACCCCTCCGGCACCGTCTACACTTCGGCGCGCCTCAAATCGCAGGGCCTCTTCAGCTTCCAGTACGGACGAATCGAAGCCCGCATGATGCTGCCGGAATCCCAGGGAATGTGGCCGGCCTTCTGGATGCTGGGGGACAACATCACCATCAATCCATGGCCGGCCTGCGGCGAATCCGACATCATGGAGCACATCGACGGCAGCAACCCCCCAATCAACGGCGTTGGCCCCGGGTACGACTGGGTGCAGTCCTCGGTGCACGGCACCAATCTCAATGGCGGCGCACCTTACACCGCCACTGGATTCTCCGCTGCCGCCTGGCACACCTACGGGATGATCTGGACCAAAGGGCAGGTCCAGTTCTACATCGACAGCCCCACCAACATCTACGAGACCTTTACCCCCACCAGCATCTCCGGCACATGGCCCTTCGATCAGGGACCGATGTTCATCATCCTGAACCTCGCCGTTGGTGGCACGTGGCCCGGCAGCCCCAACTCAAGCACCGTCTTCCCCTCAACCATGCTCGTGGATTACGTGCGCATCTATAGCAACTGATCGGAACAGCGCCGCCAGTGCGCTACTTCGCCAGCATCCAGCGATCCATGATGGTGTGCACGCAGCGCGCGCCGCACAAATGCTGGACATCGGCCGAGTGCGCCAGGAACCCGTTCCACGGCGTCACCTTGACTACCGGCTGTTCTCGCTCGCCCTCCGCCGGAGACAGCGTCTCCGTCCAGGCCAGCCACCAGTCTTCCGCTTCCTCGCTCTTTTCCTTGTTGCACACGTCGCAGTGGAACGTCTCGGCCCACGCCATCGCAATCGACTCCCGCAAAAGTTTTCCCGGGCAGGTAACATATTATCCAGCCGGAACGTCGAACTGGAGCCGTTTTGCCGGACGAGCAGACAGGAGCCCGCGTGATCTTCTCCCCAGGCACGATGCATCAGCGGCGCCAGACCGGCGTTCTGCTCTCGCTCGTCACCCACGCCGCGATCTTCGGCGTGGCCTTCCTGTTCACGCTGCATTGGGGAAAAGTGCGCCCCATCTACCACGAGAGCCGCTGCTGCACTGCCGCTCTCTACTGGACCGGCAACATGGGAACCACCACGCCCGCTGAGTTGGCGGAACACAGCAAGAAGTCGCTGCCGTCGCCGATCCCCGTCCCCAAATCAACGCTGATCGAGAATCCGGTGCACCTGCGCCAGCCGCGCGCCCTTCAGAAAGCCACTCCCGCGCAGAGCCGTCTGGCCCAGTCCGGCAACCCCTCGCCCCAACAGCAGCAGAGCGCCGGATTCGGCTCCGGCACGCAGGATGCCGAGCCCGCGTTTCCCACCTACTTCCCTCACCCCAGCGTGACCGACCGCTCGCTTCTTCCTGCCGTCGAGCAAAAGATCATCGTCAATGTGACCATCAGCCCCCTCGGCGACGTCACCGACGAGAAGCTCGTCCAGGGCATCGGCAACAATCTCGATCAGATCGTGCTGAACACAGTGAAATCCTGGCGCTTCCACGCCGCCACGCTCAACGGAACCGCCGTCGCCTCCGTCGAAGAGCTGGTTTTCCCCTTCAACCGCGACTATCCCTCCGACAACAGCTGACTGGCAGATTGACCCGTGCCATTCCGGGCACCGGCTGGCGCCTTTTTCGCCCCGCGCGGGCGCGGGCGTTGCGGGCGCGGCTTTCTGATGTATCCTTCGTAGTCGCTTTTCCCCAGCCAATTCAAGGAGCTTCAACTCGTGCGCCTGTCCCGGACCATCTCTGCTTCGTCGTTTGTGTCTGCCCTCCGCGTTTTCCTGCTCGCAGTCGCCGCCGGTAGCTTTGCGCTGGCCGGGGCCGCTCAGGAACCAGCAGCAGCTCCGGCTCCAGTCCCTGGTCCTGCGAAAGAGTCGGGTCCGGCCGCCGGTTTCTCTGCGCTCAAACTCCGGCAGATCGGCCCCTTCCGCGGCGGGCGCGTCGACGCGGTGGAAGGCGTGCCGGGCGAGCCGCTGGTCTACTACTTTGGCGGAACAGGGGGCGGCGTCTTCAAAACGACCGATGGCGGGCATGTCTGGAGCCCGATCACCGATGGCCAGATCAACTTTGGGTCGATCGGGTCCATTGCCGTCGCAGACTCGGATCACAACGTGATCTATGTCGGCACGGGCGAGAGCGCGATTCGCGGCAACGCGTCGCATGGCGATGGCGTCTACAAATCGCTCGATGCGGGAAAGACGTGGACCCATGTCGGCCTCGAGGACACTGAACAGATCGGGCAGATTCGCGTCGATCCGAGAGATCCCAACCTGGTCTACGTCGCGGCGCTCGGGCACATGGCCGGGCCGAACACGGAGCGCGGCGTCTTCCGCTCGAAGGACGGCGGCAAGACATGGCAGAAGGTGCTGTTCAAAAGTGACAAGGCGGGCGCGATCGACCTGGCGATGGACGCGACCAATCCGCGAGTATTGTATGCCGCGTTCTGGCAGGTGGTTCGCAAACCCTGGACCTTTGAGAGCGGCGGCCCCGACGGCGGAATCTGGAAATCGACCGATGGCGGCGACACATGGACGGAGCTGACGCATAATCCCGGGCTGCCCAAAGGCGTGCTGGGGCGGATCGGAGTCACGGTCTCGCCGGCGAATCCTGACCGCATGTGGGCGCTCATCGAGGCGCAGGATGGCGGCATTTTCCGTTCCGACGATGCGGGCAAAACCTGGAAGAAACTCAACGGCGATAACTCCATCAAGCAGCGCGCCTGGTATTATTCGCAGATTTTTGCCGATCCGAAGGACGAGAACACGGTTTACGCGGTGAACACGGAACTGTTCCGCTCCACAGATGGCGGCAAAGAATTTTCGCGAATTCGTAACCAGCACGGTGACAATCACGATATGTGGATTGCCCCGGAGGATCCCAACCGGTTCATCGAATCGGACGACGGCGGGGCGCAGATCAGTTTTGACGGCGGCAAGAGCTGGACCACCGAGGACAATCAGCCGACGGCGCAGTTCTATCGCGTGTCCGTGGACAACGATTTTCCCTTTCACATTTACGGCGCGCAGCAGGATAACTCCACGGTTGCCATCGTCAACCAGAGCAACTCGGGAGCGATTACCGCCAGTGACTTCCACGATGTGGGCGGAGGCGAGAGCGGATGGGTGGTTGCCGACCCCCTGAACTCGAATTTTGTCTATGCGGGATCGTACGACGGCCTTCTCACGCGCTACGACACGAAAACGGCCTCGGAGCGGGACATCAACGCATGGCCGGATAATCCCATGGGCTCCGGCGTGGAGGCGATGAAATATCGCTTCCAGTGGAGCTTCCCGCTGCTGTTTTCGCCTCATAATCCGCATCGTCTGTACGCCGGCGCCAACGTATTGCTGGCCACCACCGACGAAGGCCAGAACTGGACGGTGATGAGCCCCGACTTGACGCGCAACGACAAGTCGAAGCAGGGCCCGTCGGGCGGCCCGATCACCAAGGACAACACGGCGGTCGAATATTACGACACGATCTTCACGATCGAGGAGTCACCGGTGAAGGCGGGCGTGATCTGGGTGGGGTCCGACGACGGGCTGATCAACGTGACTCAGGACGACGGCAAAGCCTGGCAAAATGTCACGCCCAAAGATATGCCGGAGTGGATTCGCATCAACTGCATCGCGACGTCGCCGTTCGACGCGGGTACAGCCTATGTTGCGGCGACCATGTATCTCTCCGACGATTTTCATCCGTTCCTCTACAAGACCACGGATTACGGCAAGAACTGGACGAAGATCGTCAACGGCATTCCCGCCGACGACTTCACGCGCACGATTCGTCCCGATCCGAACCAGAAGGGGCTGGTGTTCGCCGGTACTGAGTCGCATCTTTATATTTCGTACGACGACGGCGGCACGTGGCTGCCCTTCCAGCTCAACCTGCCCGCCGTGCCCGTCACTGACATCGCCTTCCAGAAGGAACAGGACGACATGGTGCTTGCAACCCAGGGGCGCGGTTTCTACGTGCTCGATGACATGCCGCTGGTCCGGGCGCTGAATCCGGCAAACTTTCAGCGCGCGAAGGACGTGGTACTTTTCCCCGTGAAGCGCGCGATTCGCATTTCGGGCGGCGGCGGGTTTGGAGGCGGGCGCAATCCATCTGCCGGGCAGAATCCTGCGAGGGGTGCGACGCTCTTCTACTACCTGAAAACCAAGCCTGAAGGCGAAGTGAAGCTGCGTTTCCTCACCGCGTCCGGCAAGCTGGTACGCGAAGTTTCCAGCAAGCCCAAGCCGGAGCAGGAGAAGCCAGACCCCGACGAGGAAGATCGACGTCCCGTGCAATTGGCTCCGGCCACGGAGGGACTGAATCGCTACGTGTGGGATTTGCGCTACAACGACGCTACCGGTTTTTCGGGACTGCTGATGTGGGATGGCTCGCTGCGCGGGCCGCTTGCGGCCCCTGGAAATTACAAAGTCGAGGTGGTAGTCGACGGCAAAACCGAATCGCAGGATTTCACCCTGGTCAAGGATCCGCGCGTTCCTACGACTCCGGAGGACTTCGACAAGCAGTTGGAGCTGGCGCTGAAAATCCGCGACCGTGTTTCGGAGGCGAACAGCAGCGTGGTCGGCATTCGCGCGGCGACCGAGCAGCTGAAGCCTTATCTGACCAGTTCGAACGAGAAGGTGAAGAACAGCGCCAAGCAGCTGACCGACGAGCTAACGGCGATCGAAGAGAGCATCTACCAGACGAAACTGAAGGCCGGTGAGGATGCCCTCAACTTCCCCATCAAGCTGAACAACAAGCTCGCCTCAGTGGAGAACGTTGTCGAGGACACGGACGTTGCGCCTACCGCGCAGTCACACCAGGTTTTCGATGAGCTGTCGGGTCAGCTGCAGGTCCAGCTGGACCATCTCCACCAGATCGAGACGACGGGCATTGAGCAGTTCAACAAGCTGGTGCGGGATGAGAAGATTCCCGCGATCAGCCTCACGAAGAAATGAGCGATTTCGGAACGGGACCTGCGAATCCAGGCTAGTCCCCGCAGATGCACTCTTCCTGCCCGCAATACGAGCAGCAACTACACACGCCCCAGTTTTGCATTTGCATTTGCCCGAAGGGCGTGTCGCGGGGCGCGCAGCCCCCGGCGATGGAGGGGATAACTAATACTTCATCCCCATCCTGGAACGCATATTTCTCGTTCCCCAGAAACCGGATGTCTTCCTCGTTCACGTAAAAGTTGATGAACTTCCGCACCTGACCGCTCTCGTCGCGCAAATGCGTCTTCAGCGCCGGAAACGTGGTCTCGATCTCCGTGATCAGCGCCGGCAAATTCCCCGCGCTCGACTGAATCTCCCGCGTCCCGTTGGTGTGCTTCTGAAACGCTCCTGGCAGCAAAACCCTAACTGACATAGGCCCCTCCCAGCTCCAGTTCGCTCTCTTCGTTCCGCTCGGCAAGGTACGTTTCGAAATCCCCCAGCCGCGGACGAATCGCCGCATGCTGCTCGTACGCTCCCTGCAGCACGTCCGTCGTCTTCAGCCCATTGCCGGTGATGCACGCCACGGTCAGCTCGTCGGGATGAATCCGCCCGTGCGCGTACAGCCGCGCCGTCACCGCAGTCGTCACGCCGCCCGCCGTTTCGGTAAACACGCCTTCGGTCTCCGCCAGCTCCTGGATCGCCGAGACAATCTCCACATCCGACACGTCTTCGGCCCAGCCGCGGCTCTCGCTAATCGCCCGCGTCGCATAGATCCCGTCCGCCGGATTCCCGATCGCCAGGGACCGAGCAATCGTCGCCGGCCGCTGCGGCTCGATCGTGTCCGCTCCGTTCTTCACCGCCGTCGAAATCGGCGAGCACCCCGTCGCCTGCGCGCCGAAGAACCGCACTTCCTTCTCTTCGACCAGCCCCAGCGCGATCAGCTCCTTGAACGCCTTGCGAATTTTCACGATCAGCGATCCGCCCGCCATCGGGACCACCACGTTGTCCGGCAGCCTCCAGCCCAGCTGCTCAGCGATCTCGAAGCCCACCGTCTTCGATCCCTCCGCGTAGTACGGCCGCAGGTTCACATTCACAAATCCCCAGTTGTAGCGCTCCCCAATCTGCGAGCACAGCCGGTTCACGTGGTCGTAGTTGCCGTTGATCCGCACCAGCGTCGCGCCGTACACCTGCGTGTTCAGAATCTTCGCCGCTTCCAGATCTGCCGGAACCAGGATGTACGACTTCAGCCCCAGCCGCGCCGCCTGCGCTGCCACCGCATTCGCCAGGTTCCCCGTCGACGAGCAGCCAACCGTGTCGAACCCAAACGTCTGCGCGTTCGCCAGGGCCACCGCCACCACGCGATCCTTGAAGCTCAGCGTCGGCAGGCACACCGCGTCATTTTTGATCCACAGATTCCGCGCGCCAATCCGCTCTGCGAGCCGCGGCGCCCGCAGCAGCGGAGTCCAGCCCGCCGGCGTCGTCGGAACATAGTCGTCCGGAACCGGCAGCAGCGCCTGATAGCGCCACATGCTCGACGGCCCGGCCGCGATGGTCTCGCGCGTAAAGGTGTGCCGCGCGGCCTCCAGATCGACAACCACTTCCAGCGGAGAAAAACACTCGTCACAGATGGACAGCGGAGCGTTCTCGTAACGCTTCCCGCATTCCCGGCATCGCAGTTCGTAAGCAGCAGCCATTCCAGCCCTCGTTTTCGAGAGCGGCGTCGGCAAATATACGGGCACGTGACGTCGTACTTCGCTAACTTCGGCACTACTGAGGATTGCGCGAGATGCGATACAGCCTGCACCCCGAATCTCATGTTCCCCGCCTCACGGCGAGCGAGAGTTGACACCGTTGTCCCGAATTGCTCAGGCCGGTTGTCGTGGCGTCACAGGGCCCGTCCCTCAGCCACTCTGCATGAAATTCAGGCTCGCTCTTGAGGAGCAAACTTGAACTGTTTCTGTGATACCACACCCGCCCCGGGGACGCAACTCCACCGGCGGGGAACCGCAGTGATGGGCGTTCGAATGGGCCTCCGATGCATTGAATCGCACCGGTCCCGGACTCGTCACCGCCCTGCGATCAGCCTCTTCTGCACTGCCTTATTCGTCGCCAGATCCACGCACGTCCACGCCATCGCCAGCGCTCCATCGATGAGCGCCTTATCCGCATCCGCCGTCACGCAGTGCGCGGTGAACTCCGGCTGATGATTCACCGCGGGCAGCGAATTGATCCCGATCATCGGATGAATCGACGGCATCGCCCGCGAAACGTTCCCCATATCCGTCGATCCCGTCGGCCGCGTCTCCCACTCCCCAAGATTCGGAAATGGCCGCCCCAGCGCCTCCGAATTCGCGCGATACAGCGCCGCCATATCGTTATCGTGCAGCATTTCGGCATACGGTTTGTCCCCGCCCGTTATCTGTACCTTCGCGCCCGTCGCCAACCCTCCCGCCTCAAAGCACCGGTACACCTTCGGCCGCAGCTCCGCCAGCTGGTCCAGCGTCTCCGACCGGATGATGTACCGCGCCGAAGTATGCGCCGGAACCACATTCGGCGCGGCCCCGCCGTTCGTTACGATCCCATGAATCCGATCCGTTGACCGAATATGCTGCCGCAGCAATCCCAGCGCCGTCTGCGCGATGGTCAGTGCGTCCGCCGCGTTCACGCCCAACTCCGGAAACGCCGACGCGTGCGATTCCTTCCCGGTGCACTGCACTTCGAACATCGATGCCGCGATAATTTTCGCCCGCAGCATGTCGAACGGCGCCGGGTGAACCATCATCGCCGCATGAATCCCGTCGAAGCCGCCGCGCTCCAGCATCAGAATCTTTCCGCTCGCGTTGCCCACTTCTTCCGCAGGCGTCCCGATCACGCTGATCGTCAGCCCCACCTCATCCGCCACCTTCGCCGCGGCCAGCGCCGCGCCCACCGCCGACGCGGCGATGATATTGTGCCCGCACGCATGCCCAATCCCCGGCAACGAGTCGTATTCCGCGCAGATTCCGATGTGCAACGGCCCCGATCCCACCGTCGCGCGAAACGCCGTCGGCAAATCGCAGATTCCCTGATCCACTGCGAACCCCACCGCATCCAGCGACTCGCACAGCCACGTTGAGGCCCGCTCCTCTTCAAACCCCAGCTCGGGATCCGCATAAATCCGATGACTCAGCTCGATCAGCCCCGCCCGCTCCGCGTCAAACCGTTCCCGCGCCGCCGCTTTCGCATCCATTCGCTTTTTGGTCATGTGCCAAGCTTAAAGCCATTTTCCGCCGCCGCGCTCTGCAGCATTGCGCCAGGCGCAGAATCCAATACAGTATTTTTGGAGACCTCAATATGAACGCTGCCGTCGTCCACTCGTACGACCAACCGCCCCGCTACGAGGCCTTCCGCGACCCCGTCCCGGCCGCCGATGAAATCCTCGTCACCGTCACCGCCGCCGGACTCCACCCCATCGTCAGAGCCCTGGCCAAAGGAGCCCACTACGGCAGCACCGGCCAACTGCCATTGATTCCTGGCGTCGACGGGGTCGGCCGCACCGACGACGGCGCCCGCGTCCTCTTCGGTTCATCGCACCCTCCGTACGGAACCTTCGCCGAGCGCTCCATTACCAGACGCGCCATGTGTACGCCTCTCCCTGACAACCTCGACGACGCCACCGTCGCCGCCATGATCAACCCCGCCATGTCCTCCTGGGCCGCGCTCGCGCATCGCGCCCATTTCGTCGCCGGCGAGAGCATTCTCATCCTCGGCGCTACTGGCTCCGCCGGCCACCTCGCCGTGCAGATCGCTCGCCGTCTCGGCGCGAAACGCGTCGTCGCCGTCGGCCGCAATCCTCGCGCTCTCGAAGAAACCATATCCCTCGGCGCCGACGCCGTCATCTCCCTCAACCAGGATCGCGAAGCCCTTATCGCCGCCTTCCGTGCCGAAATCAATCTGGGGCTGGACGTCGTCCTCGACTACCTCTGGGGCGCACCAGCCGAAGCGCTGCTCGCCGCCATCGTCCAAAAAGGCCTCGACCACGACGCCGGGCGTCTCCGCTACATCCAGATCGGCAACAGCGCCGGCCCCACCATCAGCCTGAACGCCGCTACTCCCCGCAGCTCCGGCCTCGAGCTCATCGGCAGCGGATTCGGCAGCGTCTCTATGGAGAAAATCTTTGAGTCTCTTCGCAGCATCCTTCAGGAGGCCGCAAAAAGCCCGTTCCAGATCAAAATCGTCACCGCGCCCCTCCGCGACGTCGAACGGCTCTGGAACACCCCAGAAGACGCCCGCCTCGTCTTCCAGCCGTAGTCGATGCGCGCCGCTGTCCGCTTTCGGCCAATTTCTTCCGGAAACGAACACCCGGCCGTCGTCAGTTCTCCAGAACCGCCCTTCGACCTTCCCTGAAACCGTTCACTTAGCGCAGCAGCTCCAATGGCGAGCCGTTTGCTGCTTTCATTGCCGGCGCCCTTCCCCGCCTAATCCCCGGAGGCCAACCCATGAACCACTCGTCCTCTGTCATCGCAGCGTCCCATCTGCGCGCCGCAATCGCTCTGCTACTCGCGGGTATCTGCGGCTCCCCGCTCCTCGCGGCCGATTCTCCTCTGCCCAAAGCTACGGATATCGTCGCGCGCTACGACAAGGCGCTCGGCGGGCGCGAAGCGATCCTCCGGCACACCTCCACCACCATGCGCGGCACCGTCGACATTCCTCAGCCCTCCGGCGTAGTCCAGTTGCCGTTTGTCTATTTCGCCGCAGCTCCCTACCTGCGCGTGGAAAAGGTCACGCTGCCCAGCGGCGCCGGCGACAACCTCAACGGCTTCGATGGCACAATTTCCTGGGGCCTGGATCCGCGCACCGGTCCCCAGGTCGATTCCGGCGACGATGTGCAGTCGGCGAAGCGCGACGCGGATTTCTACTACCCGCTCGACGAGCTCACCTGGTTTAAGTCGATGGAGACGGCCGGCGTCGAAGACTTCGAAGGCCGCCCCTGCTACCACCTCCACGGCGTCAACAACTGGGGCAAGTCGAACGACCACTACTACGACCGCGAAACCCGCCTGCTCACCGCCTATGAATTCCAGGCCGACCCAGGGCTCGTTCACGAAATCTTCTCCGATTGGCAAAAAGTAGACGGCGTCCTCGTCTCCATGAAGCAGACCGTGAAGGTCAAATCGAAAGAGGGTGACTGGAAGATTTTCCGGGTCATCACCTATTCGTCGTACACCTTCAACGATGTCGATCCCGCGGTCTTCGCGCCGCCGCAAGCTGTCTGCGATCTGATCGCGAAGGATAAACCCGCCGCCAAGCCCTAGCCGTCGGTGCCCCGAGACCCGCACCCAGCGGAGCTCTATCCCCTAAACCCTATACCCTGCTTCTCGCATTCGTGACCTTCATCGGGGCAATCTCGAAACGGTTCAGCCCAGCCAGCACGGAGGGATCGTTCTCCCCAAACTCCCGCGCCTCGGCTTCGTTCTCCACTTCGAGAATGCCGATCCCGAACGCCCCCTCCTGCGCCAGCACCAGGCCATACAGCAACAACTTTCCCGCCCGGAACTGCTCATCGAAATAATCCGAGTGCTTCTTCATGATCGCCAATTCCTCCGCACTCGCATCCTGGGCAAAGGTCGGCCGCGGCGGAATCAGCTTGAAGTGAAAATGCTGTTTCGGCATCTCCGCATTCTAGCGCGTTGATCGCCCCACTTCCTTGACCGTAGAGCCCTGCGCTCAGAGCCTGTAGCCTGTTCACGACCGAACACTCTCGTCCGATCCCGAACACTATTCCCGGTCGCTGTTCCCTATTCCCTGTTGCCTGATCCCTGCCCTTTGGCCCATCATGTGCTCCATACTTCACTGACACCACGACGAGGCCTCCATGCAAAGCTTTCTGCAGGACCTGCGCTTCAGCGCCCGCACCCTCCGCAAGTCGCCGGGATTCGCGATCACCGCCATCCTCACCCTCGCTCTCGGCATCGGCGCCGTCACTTCCATCTTCTCGGTGGTCAACTCGGTCCTGCTCAAGCCCTTCGCCTTCGCGAGCCCCGACCGCCTCGTCATGCTGCGCGAATACGAGCCCGAGCTCGCTTCGAGCCCTCTGCCCGACAATCCCAAACACTTCCTCAACTGGCAAAGCAACACGAAGACCTTCTCCGGCATCTCCCTCATCCAAAACCACGCCTACAGCCTCTCCGCGACCACTGACCACCCTGAAATCGTCAGCGGCCTCGATGTCGAACCCAACTTCTTCGACGTCCTCGGCATTCACCCCGTCCTCGGCCGCTCCTTTCTCCCCATCGAAGCCACCGACGGCCACGACAGTGAAGTCATCCTCTCCTGGAGCGCGTGGCAACGCTATTTCCACGGCGATCCCGTCGCCATCGGCCAGACCCTCCGCGCTGGTGGCATGCCGGCTACCGTCGTCGGCGTCATGCCCCAGGGTTTCTCCTTCCCCCTCGTCACGGAAATGTACTCGCCCACAGCGCAAAGCTCCGGAAAGCCCTACGAGATCTTCGCCCCCCTGGTCATCCCGCCCAGCCAGTTAGATGAAGAAGGCGATTACAACTTCATGGCGATCGGCCGCCTCCGCGTCGGCGTCTCCCCGCAACACGCGCAAACCGAGCTGGCCACCATCCAGGCCGCCTTCAACAAGGCTCGCCACCTCTCCACCAATCCCACCGTGTTGGTCATTCCACTCATCGTCGACGTCGCCGGACACGTCAGCACTGCGCTCTGGCTGCTCCTCGCCGCCGTCGGAGCCATCCTGCTCATCGGCTGCGTCAACCTCGCCAACCTGCAGCTCGCCCGCGCCGTTTCCCGCGAGCGCGAACTCGCCGTCCGCGCCGCTCTCGGCGCGGGACGCGACCGCCTCGTCGGGTCCGCTCTCGCTGACTCCCTCGTCCTCGCCCTCATCGGAGGCACACTCGGCATCCTGCTCTCCTTCGCCGGCGTCCGCCTCTTTATCGCATCCGCACCGCAAGATCTGCCGCGCCTCAGCAGCATCCACGTCAGTTGGCCCGTCCTCCTCGCCGCCGCCGGACTCTCTATCCTCACCGCGCTCTTCTTCGGCCTGTTGCCCGCCCTGCGCTCCATGCGCGTCGATCCCCTGTCGGCCATGCAAACCAGTTCCGCCCGCATCTCCACCGGACGCGAAAGCCAGCGCACCCGCCATCTCCTTGTCGCCGCCGAAGTCGCCTGCACCGTCGCGCTGCTCGTCGTCACCGGCCTGCTCGTCCGCAGCTTCTCCACACTGCTCAACCAGAACCGTAATTTCGACTCCAGCCGCATCACCATGGCCCGCGCTTTTCTCTACGCGCCCCAATATGGCGACACCACCGACAAAACCGGCACCGCGCGCGCCGCCTTCAGTGACCGCACCCTCGCCGCCCTCGCCCAGATCCCCGGCGTGCAGTCAGTCGCCACCATCTCTGAGCTTCCCCTTGGCGGCGACACCTGGGTCGACGATGTCCTGCGCCCTGACCACCCCGTTCCCGCTGGCCACGAGCCCACCGCCAACATCCGCTGGATCAGCCCCAGCTACGCCACCACCCTCCGCATCCCGCTCCTCGCCGGCCGCGACCTCACGCTCGACGACAAGAACCACTCCACCAACGTCCTCATCTCCCAGGAAGCCGCCCGCACCATCTTTCCCGATACCAACAATCCCATCGGCCACGTCTTCACCACCAACGACCCGTCAGTAAAATTCACCGTCGTTGGCATCCTCGCCGACGCCCGCATCAACCAGTTGGACCACGCCTCGCCTATGATCTACATCCCCTACTGGCAGAGTCCCTGGTGGCGCGTCACCTTCCTCGTCCGCAGCGCCCAGGCCACCGCCGGCCTCGCGCCTTCTATTCGCCGCGCTATCTGGAACGTCGACCCCCAGGTCGCCATCCCCACCCTCAAATCTCTCGACCAGCAGGTCTCTGATTCGGTTTCCACCGAGCGCTTCCAGACCCTCCTGCTCTCCAGCTTCGGCGCCGCCGCTTTGCTGCTGGCTCTTCTCGGAATTTATGGCGTGCTGGCCTACTCCGTCTCCCTGCGTCAGCAGGAGTTCGGCATTCGCATCGCCCTCGGCTGCGAGAAATCCGCCCTGATGTCCCTTGTCGCCCGCCAGGCCGCATGGCCCGTCGCCGGTGGCATCCTCGCCGGCCTCGCGCTGGCCTTCGCCGCCAGCCGCTACGTCCACAGCCTGCTCTATGAAACCAGCGCCTCTGATCCGGCCGCCATTGCCGGCAGCATCGCTCTGCTCGTGGTTGCCGCTCTGCTCGCCGCTCTCATTCCGGCCCGCCGCGCCGCCCAGGTCGAACCCATGCAGGTCCTTCGGAATGAGTGATATTCCCCATCACCTTCCATTGTGGTAGAATGGAACCGAAGTAAGGTGGAATGGTAGAAAATGAGTCTCAACATCAAAAATGAGCAAACGCACGCCTTAGCCCGCGAATTGGCGGAAATCACTGGCGAAAGCATCACCGGTGCGGTCACCGTGGCCGTTCGAGAGCGCCTCGAACGCTTGCAGCAGCGAAGCAGAAAAGGCATGGCCGCCCGCCTGATGGCGATCGGCAAAGAATACGCCGCCAACCTCCCGGAGCCCTGGCGCTCCCTCAATCCTGACGAATTGCTGTTCGACGAAAAAGGTCTGCCGAAATGATCCTTGACTCGACGGCATTGATTGCGATTCTTCGCCAGGAACCGGAAGCCTCACAATTCTCCGCAATCGTCGAAAACGCGGAATCCTGCCGAATCTCGGCAGTAAATTATGTCGAGTCTGCGGTTGTCGTCGACGCCCGCCGCGACCCCCTCGACAGCCGCCGTTTCGACAAATTGATTCGCCAGGCGGATTTGATCATCGAGCCGGTCACCGAAGAGCAGGCACATATTGCGCGGCAGGCATATCGCGACTTTGGAAAAGGCAGCGGCCATCCTGCGCAGCTGAATTTTGGCGATTGCTTCGCGTACGCGCTGGCGAAGGACTGGGGTGAGCCTCTCCTGTTCAAAGGCGACGACTTCTCTCGTACCGACGTCGCTTCCGCTCTACCCTGAACCTCACGGCTAGCCCCGCCTTGAGAGAGAGCGCCCGCCTGCACCCTATCCCCTGTACCCTGCCCTACGGCTGTCCGCTCAGGTCCACCTTCAGCCGGCGACCCTGCCCGCTGCTCTCGCGCGCCAGTTCGATCAGCCGCGTCGTCCGCCACGCCTGCTCCGGCTTCACCGTCAGCTCCGCGTTGCCCTCCACCGCATCGCGCACGTTCTCGTAGAATCCGCGATAGTCGCCGCGCAGCGTCGGAATCCTCCGCACTCCGCCTTCCACTGAGCGCAGCTCACCCCACGCGCTCTCTGGATCCTGGCCCATCTCCGACGCATCGTAGCCCATCCCCGCTTTCAGCTGATCCTCCTGCGGGTCCAGACCCCATTTCACAAAGCTCCCCCGCGTCCCGTGCAGAAGGAATCGCGGCCCCGGAATGCACGCCGTCAGCGTCGACCGCAGCACCACCGTCACCCGGCGCCCTGCCATGTACTCCAGCCGCAGATCGAACGCGTCGTCGGCTGCCCCGTTCTCGCGATCGATGCGTACATCGGCGTACAGAATCGTCGGCGGCCCAAACAACCCCAGCGCCTGATCGATCAGGTGTGGCCCCAGGTCGAAAAGGATTCCGCTCCCCGGTCCGCCGCTCTCCCGCCACACCTCATGACGCGGCTGCGGCCGAAAGCGATCGAAGTGCGACTCGAACGTCACCAGCCGCCCCAGCTCCCCGCTCGCGATCACCTGGCGCACTGTCTGGTAATCCCCGTCCCAGCGCCGATTCTGAAACGGCGCCAGCACCAGCTTTCGCTCTCGCGCCATTCTGATCAGCTCCGCCGCTTCCTCTGACTTCAGCGCGAACGGCTTGTCGATCACCACGTGCCGCTGCTCCCGCAGGCACTGCTGCGCCAGCTCGTAATGCGAATAGCTCGGCGTCGCGATCGCCACCAGCTGGATGCCCACGTCGCACAGCATCTCCTCCACCGACCGCGCCACGCGAATCCGCGGATAGAGCTTCGCCGCCTCGTCGCCGCTGCGCTCCACCACGCTGGCCAGCTCCAGCCCCGGCGTTGCCCGAATCACGGCGGTGTGAAAGACCTTCCCCGCCAACCCAAAACCAACCACTCCCACCCGAATCGGTTCCTGCATAACCAGCATTAGACCGTTACTAACCCCAAAACAGCAACCGCCCGCATAAACTTGTCATTGCCGAACGCACCCGGCCCTGTACTCGGTGCCTTCACCCGGGGCTCTGTGCCCGTCTTCCACCCTCTGTACCCTGCCCTCTGTACCCTGTACCCTGTACTCCCATGCTGCTCGAACTCCGAGCCGAGAACTACGCCGTCATCGATCACGCCATCGCCGGCTTTGGTCCCGGCCTCAATCTCCTCACGGGAGAAACCGGCGCCGGCAAATCCATCCTCGTCGACGCCCTCGCCCTCCTCATGGGCCAGAAAGCCTCTACCGGCGTCATCCGCCACGGATCCGATCGCGCCGTCCTCTCCTGCGTCTTCGAATCCACGCCAGGCGCCGAGCTCATCCTCGAAGCCAACGGCATCGACATGGATGCCGACCAGGTCATCCTCCGCCGCGAAATCCTCGCTGACGGCAAGGGTCGCGTCTACGTCAACAACCAGCCCGCCACCGTCGCCGTCCTTCGCGCTCTCGCTCCCGAGCTCGCCCTCGTCCACGCGCAGTCAGAAACCGTCTCCGGCTTCGATCCCGCCCAGCAGCGCATCCTCCTCGACCGCTTCGGCGCTGTCTCCACTGACGCCGCCTCCGACGCCTTCTCCCGCTGGCGCGATATCCAGAACCGCCTCACCGAACTCGAGCATGACGAGCAGGATCGCCTCCGCCTCGCCGACCTCTGGAGCTTCCAGGCCCGTGAAATCCAGTCCGCCGCACCCGAAGCCGGCGAAGACGAAGCCCTCGAAACCGAGAAGCGCGTTCTCGCCAATGCGGAAAAGCTCCACGCCGCCGCCACCAGCGTCAACAACGTCCTCTACGATGACGACATCTCGGCCGAATCCACACTCCAGGCCGCGCAAAAGCACCTCGAAGAACTCGCCCGCTACGACGTGGCCTTTGCCGAACCAGCCCAGCAGCTCGCCTCCACTCGCGCCATCGTCCAGGACATCAGCGCCACCGTCCGCGATTACGCCGATCGGATCGACGCTTCGCCAGAGCGCCTCGCCGAAATCGAAAACCGCCTCGCCCTCCTCGACCGCCTCAAGCGCAAATACGGCTCGACCCTGGCCGAAGTCATCGCTTTCGGCGAAGAAGCCGCGCGCAAGCTCGCCGAAATCGAGAATCGCGACGAAATCCTCAAGGCACTTCGTGCGGACCTCGAAAAGGCGGCTGCCTCTTATCGGACCGCCGCTCGCGCCGTCACCGCCGACCGTGCCGCCGCCGCTAAAAAGCTCGAGAAGCTCGCTGAATCCCAGATCAACGACCTCGCCATGAAGGCCCGCTTCTCTATCGCGGTCACGCCCAGTGAAGAACCTGCCGCCTGGACTGCGCACGGTTGGGACACAGTCGAGTGCCGCATCGCCACCAATCCAGGCGAGCCGATCCAGCCTCTCGATCAGATCGCTTCCGGCGGCGAAATGTCCCGCGTGTTGCTCGCGCTCAAAGTCAGCGTCGAAGAAGGCGCGAATCGTGGCCGCTCCCGCAAAACTCAGATCCCTCGCACGCTGGTTTTCGACGAAATCGACATTGGCATCGGAGGCCGCGCCGCCGAAGCCGTCGGCCAGAAACTCAAAGCCCTCTCGCGCGTCCAGCAGGTCCTCTGCGTCACCCACCTTCCGCAGATCGCTGCCTTCGCCGATCAGCACCTCCTCATCGAGAAGCAGGAGAAGCAGCGCCGCACCCAAACCTCCATCCGCCTGCTCACCCCCCAGGAACGCGCCGAAGAGATCGCCCGCATGATCTCCGGCGCCACCGTCACCGAAACCTCTCTCCGCCACGCCGAACAAATGCTGAAAAGCAGCGCAAATGTGGTATCCTAAACCCATGCTGCTTGGGTTATTCGGACCGTGAGCTCGCTGACTTCGATAGTGTCCGATTCGTCGTTTATTCCAACGACCATCCCCCTCGCCACACTCATGGCTTTATGGGCGAAACGGAGGCCGTCGTCGATCTTCGCGGTGATGGCAATGTCGCCCTCGCCGATCGAAAGGACCCTGTTCGACCGGCCACGGCCAAACGATCCGACGTAAGGAAGATATTGAATACCGCGGCGGCTCATTTCGAAGAACTCGTCGCGCTCCGGGAGTCAATTCATGGCCAAACATAAAGTCGTCACCACCGACGCCGAAATCGACCGAGCTATCGCCTTCGCCGCAAAACTCTCCGACGAACCCCGCGTCATCGCGGCAGATTACAAGCCCGGTCCCGGCCTGAACCTGCTCATTCTCAAACTGAGCAATGGCCAGCGCCGCGCCATCCCCATCGAAAACATCCAGGGACTCCAGCACGCCAGCCGCACCCAAATCGCCCAGGTCAGGATCACCGGCAGAGGAACAGGACTCCAGTGGCCCGCTCTCGATCTCGACCACTACGTCCCCAACCTTCTCCGTGACATCTACGGCACCCGGCAATGGATGGCCGAGATCGGCCGACGCGGCGGCGTTGCGACCAGCCCCGCCAAGCGCAAATCTGCGCGCGTTAATGGACGCAAAGGCGGACGCCCCCGCAAACTCGCCATCGCCAGCTGAACTCGCATCATTCACCGCTTCCGCTACCATCTCCCTCAGACCGCCATGTTCAAATTTGTTCTCTTCCTGCTCCTCCTTCCCGCCCTCGCCATTCCCCAAACCACCCCCGTCCCCTCGCAGCCGGAAATGGCTACTCAGATCCGCGAGCAGTTCCTGCACGCCTGGAACAGCTACCGCCAATACGCCTGGGGTCACGACGAGCTCCGCCCTCTCACCAACCAGCCCTTCGACTGGTACGGCTCGTCCCTTCTCATGACCCCCGTCGACGCGCTCGACACCATGATCCTGGTGGGCCTCAACCAGCAGGCTGACGAAGACCGCCGCTACATCGACACCCATCTTTCCTTCGACAAAGACATCTACGTCAAGAACTTCGAGATCACCATTCGCCTGCTCGGTGCACTGCAGAGTTCCTATGAGCTCACCGGCGATCCACTCCTGCTCGCGCTCGCCGATGACCTCGGCACCCGGCTTCTGCCCGCCTTCAACTCGCCCACCGGCATGCCGTCTGTCAACGTCAACCTGAAAACCGGCGCGGTTCGCGGCGAAGACACTAATCCTGCGGAAATCGGCACGCTTCTGCTCGAGTTCGGCACGCTCAGCAAGCTCACCCACAAGCCCATTTACTACGACAAGGCCAAGCGCGCCATGGTCGAGCTCTACAACCGCCGCTCCGCTATCGGGCTTTTCGGCGACGAGATTAACGTCCGCACCGGCCAATGGACCGGCAACACCGCCAACATCAACGGCGGCTCCGACTCCTTCTACGAATACATGCTCAAAGCCTGGAAGCTCTTCGGCGATGAGGACTGCCATCGCATGTGGGAGCAGAGCGTAGCCGCTCTCAACCAATACGTCGCCCAGACTGTGACAAATGCCGACGGCACGACCAGCTTCTGGTACGGCGAAGCTGACCGCACCACCGGCGCTCGCACCGGCACCGAATACGGAGCCCTTGCTGCCTTCTTCCCCGCTGAACTCGCGCTTTCCGGCGATCTCGATCGCGCCCGCCGCCTCCAGGATTCCAACTACAAAATGTGGACCGCCTTTGGCATCGAGCCCGAGCTGATCGACTACTCCACCATGAAAGATCTCAGTCCCGGTTACGAACTCCGGCCCGAAAACATCGAATCGGCCTACTACCTTTACTACTTCACCCGCGACCCCAAGTACCGCCAGATGGGCATGACCTTCTACTCCAGCATCGTCCAATACTGCCGCACTCCATCAGCATTCGCCGCGCTCTCCAGCGTCGAAACGAAGGCCCAGCGCGACGACATGGAGAGTTTCTTCTTCGCCGAAACTCTCAAGTACCTCTACCTGCTTCTCGCCGACCCCGACCGCATCGATTTGCACAAAACCGTCTTCAACACCGAGGCCCATCCGCTGAACCTTGACGCACGGCCGATTTCCGGGAATATGAACTGATTCTCGGCTCCCGCTCGCGCGCCTGAACTGGCATGGCGCTTCCCCCGTTCAGGAGGCCACGCCCCCCAGGGTATGGGACTGTGGCAAGTTGTTGCATCTGCGTGGTTTGCAGGAGGGCTGTTTTGGACTGTGGCATCCTCCTGAAGACAAACGACTTGCCGCGGGCTTTTGGGCGGGGGGTCGGCTGGGTATCGGCGGGTTGGCCAGGAAGTGGCATGGATGTATCTGAAAGCAAACCAGGAACTGTCTACGCATTTGGATCGAAAGTACTTCGGCGGAAGAGGGCCTGGGATGGAACGATCGCAGGGAGCGTGTAGCCGGGAGCCAGTAGCCAGCAGCGGATTGAAGCGAAGCGTGTTCATGCGTGCCAGAAAGAGAAAGGCCCAGCCGTGTGGCTGAGCCTTTTTTGTTCTTACCCTCTATTATCAGAATACCAAGTCCAGCCTAAAAATCGGCCAAAATTCTTTGAGGGTATAAGGATGGAGGCCGTGTGGAATCAGAGAGAACACTTTCGTACCGTGCGCGAAAAGCTTGACAATTTTTCCACATTTGGCGGGAATAGCGGAAACCCCCGGGATGGCTGATTCTCGGTGCTCTGGGGGCTGTGCAGCTATCCGCGTTCGGGGGCCAGATCGGACACGTCGCGGTTGTAGACACCGACCAGCGAGTTCCAGCGGACGTACACCAGCTCTTCCAGCATCTTGAGGCCGTCGCGGAGGTAGCTGATGCGGGACCGCTCGTCGTGGCCCCAGGTGACCGGAACCTCTTTGATGTTGTAGCCGCGCTTGAGGGCGATGAAGAGAATCTCGGGATCGAAGCCCCAGCGCTCGATGCGCTGCAGCCGGAAGATGGTCAGGGCCGCGCCGCGCCGGAAGGCCTTGAAGCCGCACTGCGTGTCGGCGAACGGCAGCCGCATAATCATCCGGGTGACGAGGTTGAAGCAGCGCCCAAAAAACTGCCGGTAGAGGGGCTGATGGATGGTCTGCCGGCTTGTCCCGAGCCACCGCGAGCCGATGGCCACATCGGCGCCGTCGCGGATGGCCGCGAACAGCCGCTCCGCTTCGGGCATGGGCGAAGAAAGGTCGGCGTCGGTGAACATGACGATGTTGCCGCTGCCGTGCAGCAGCCCATTGCGCACGCTGTAGCCCTTGCCGCGATTGGCGCCGTTCTGGAGCAGCCGCACGCGAGGGTCTTTCGCCACGAACGATGCGACGATGGCCGCGGTGTTATCGGTCGAGCCGTCGTTCACCACCAGCACTTCGGCGTTCCAGTGCTTCTCGTCGAGGGTGCGCAGAACTTCAGCGAGCGCGCGCCCGATGCGAGCGCTTTCGTTATACGCCGGAATCACGATGGTGTATTGAGGTGCCACGTTTGGCTCAATCGTTTTATTTTGCCACACAAACCACTGCGTATTAGACCCGGCAAAAACGCCGTAGTCGCAAAAAGACTCAGACTATACAGGGGAATGTATTGATAATCATACGCCGATTCCCCTCGCAGCGGCCAGCACCCAATCAGGGTGAGGCCAGTGCTAAACTCGCCCTTATGGAAGAGCCACTTACACCCGTTCCCAGCGCTCCGCAACCCTCTGCCACCGTGGTCCCTGCGCCTCGCCGACGACGCGTTTGGATCTGGTTCGTAGTCGGCGGCGGCCTCGTGCTGGCCTTTGTGCTGGTCGCCTCGCTGCTCATGTATACGGCGGCGCGGGCACTCGGCGGCGAGGACGACGGCTTCTCTTCCCTCGGCGACGACAACATCGGCGTTATCGACATCGATGGTGAAATCCTCTCCGCCGATACCACCGTCGACCAACTGCGCAAGTACGACCAGGATAGCTCCATCAAGGCCATCATCCTGCACATCGACTCGCCAGGCGGCGCGGCCGCGCCTTCGCAGGAGATTTACCACGAGGTCCTGCGCATTCGCGACGAGAAGAAGAAGCCGATCGTGGCGTCGATTGAGAGCGTCGGCGCCAGCGGCGCTTACTACATTGCATCGGCCACCAGCAAAATCTACGCCAACGACGCCAGCGTGGTCGGTTCCGTCGGGGTCATCATGGAGTGGACCAACTACGGCGATCTGTTGACGTGGGCCAAACTGAAGCCTGAAGTCATCCATGCCGGCACGCTGAAGGACGCCGGTGATCCATCGCACGCAATGACGCCGGAGGAACGGGTCTATTTCCAGGGACTGGTGGACAACATGTACGGCCAGTTCATCGCGGATGTCGCGAATGGCCGTCATCTGCCAGCCGGCGATATCAAGACGCTGGCTACAGGACAGGTTTGGACCGGCGAGCAGGCGGTGCCGCTGCACCTGATCGACAAAGAGGGCGGGTTTCGCGTTGCGCTGCTCGAAACTGCGAAATCAGTGGGAATTTCGGGCGAGCCCAGCGTGGTGAAACCGCAGATTCGTCACAAGACCTTTTGGGATCTCGTTTCGAACACCGACGATCTCATCCACCAGCCGAGCAAACTGGTGGAGCGGCACGCCGGGTTCTATTTCCTGTGGCGCTGAAGGGGTTGGCGAGGCTTCCAGCGGGTTTCGCAGGGGGAAGGGGCGGGGTTACGGGCTGGGGCGAGGTCCGGCTAAAAATCCCGCAAATCCTTGACTTTGCAAGCCAAAGAGATTGCATCTACTATGTTGGACAGAGGGCAAACCCAAATCGGAGCAACCCCCACTATGACGAAAGCCGATCTTGTTGAGGAAGTGACGAAACTGGGCGATCTGACGCGACGCGACAGTGAAACCATTGTGGAGACCATTTTCGATTCGGTCATCGGAGCGCTCAAGTCCGGCGACAAAATCGAGATTCGCGGCTTTGGCAGCTTCCGCATTCGTCAGCGCAAGCCGCGCATTGGACGCAATCCCAAAACCGGCACCAAGGTCGAGGTTCCGGCCAAGAAGGTTCCCTACTTCAAGCCCAGCAAGGAATTGCGCGACCTGGTGAATCCCAGCGGCAACACGCAGGCCACCAGTGCAGGCGGTACGGCAGCCTGATTCGCTCGCGGACCTTGCGGCGCGTCATTTGTAAATCAGCCTGATCTCGATCTGTGTCGCGGGACACGCCACCGGCACAACTGCGGACTGAAACGACGGCGCCGACCAAAATACACCGGGATTATGGGAGAATCCGAATCCCTCTTTGGGGATTCCGAAGAAATTCCGGTCCAGCTTCATGTTGGAGTTTTCGTCGTGGATCACGACGACTCCATAGCGGCCTGGAGCCACCTGAAAGATTTCCGTCGCCTGTCGATTGGCGATGGGAAAGCCTCCCTGCACGACCGCTTTCGACCGGTCGCTCGGCCATCCGGCAGGAGAGGAAAAAACCACACCGCCTGCGGTGCCCTTATTGTTGCGAAACCCGGTGACGTGAACTTGCAGCGTGCAGAGAGGCTGGCCTGGAACGGGGGCTGCGTAGTGACCTCGCGGGTCGCGCTGCGGGGAAACCTGCGCGGTCGACAGGACGAGGAGTAAGGCCAGCCAATGGGCGGTGACTTGCGCGATCACAAGGGTTGGACGTCTGTGGTGACTGCAGGAACGTCACGCGATTGTAAAACGTGGGTCTGCAGGGCGCTACAATCCGGTTCGAGGAAGACGCGGTATGAAGGCTGTTGTGTGGCGATGGGGCGTTCTTTTTGGGGTGTGCGCGATGCTATGGGTCTCGTGGGCGGGCGCGCAGAGCGCCGCGGGCGCTCCGCAGGCGCCGGATTGGGCCCAGCCGGGTTCGGCCACGCACGCGCAGGTTGCGCCGCCGCCTGACTTCCATCGGCCGAGTACGAATTTCACCACGCCGATCGGCATCTTCGACGGCCAGTCGGACATCGGCAGCGCACTCGTACCCGACAGCGCGAGCTACGACGCAACCAGCGGCGCGTACACCATCAACTCTGCCGGCTATAACGTCTGGTACACGCGCGACGAGTTTCGGTACCTCTGGAAGAAGATGTCCGGCGACATCTCGCTGGCAGCTGACATCGCGTTTCCGGATCCGAAGGGCTACGGGGATCGCAACGCTGTCCTCGTCATCCGCCAAAACCTCGACGACGATTCACAGGAAGCCATCGTCGCGCTGCATGGTCTCGGGATGATCCACCTGGCCGAGCGGCCCGAGAAAGATGTTCGCGTGAAGGATATGGAATATCGCATCGGCGGTCGCGGGCGACCAGGCGGCGCTTCGCCTGACAGCCTGGTGCCGGTCATGGCGAAACGCATTGGGATCGAAAAGCGGGGCGACTCGTTTGCGCTCTTCGTGAGCCTCGAAGGCGAGCCGATGCATCAGTTCGGGCCGCCAATCCAGCTTCATCTTGAGGCGCCTTTTTTCGTGGGCATCGGCTTCTGCTCGCATCTGCCCACCACGTCCGATACGGCGGTGTTTTCGAACGTGGTTCTGGAAAATGCAGCGGGGCCGGTTCACTAAATTCACGCGGCAACAAACGCCCGAATCGGATAGGGTGTTGGGTTGGCTAGTTTTTGCCAGGGAGAGAACCCTTTCATGCATGCTTCATCGGTCGCGGAGTCCGCAGTCGCTAGCCCTTCGCAGGCGGCGGCTTATCCGATCCGCCGCATCGCTGTACTGGGCGCGGGCACCATGGGCTCGCGCATCGCCGCGCACATCGCGAACGCCGGGTTCCCAGTGTTTCTGCTGGACATGGCGCAACCCGGCGAGCCCAACAAGCTCGCTGCGCAGGCTGTCGAGGGATTGAAGAAGTCCAAACCTGCGGCTTTGGCCGCGCCCGAGTTTGCGGCGCGCATCACGATCGGCAATTTCGACGACGACCTAGCGAAGCTGCAGGATTGCGACTGGATCATCGAAGCCGTCGCTGAGAACCTGGAAATCAAGCGCAGTCTGCTGGCTCGCGTTGCGGCGCATCTGCGTCCGGATGCCATCCTGACCACGAATACCAGCGGGCTGCCGGTCGGCGAGATCGCACAGGCTCTCCCGCAGGAACTGCGCCGCCGCTGGTTTGGGACGCACTTCTTCAATCCGCCGCGCTACATGCAGCTGATCGAGATCATCGCCACGCCCGACAGCGATCCGGCGGCGGTCGAATCCGTTGCGCGCTTCGCCGAAATTCAACTCGGAAAATCTGTCGTCCCCGCCAACGACCGACCTAACTTCATCGCTAACCGCATTGGCGCATTCTCCATCCTCAACACGATTCGCGTGATGCAGAGCCTCGGCCTGAGCATCGAGGAAGTCGACGCGCTGACCGGCAGGCCGATGGGCTGGCCGAAAACCGGAACCTTTCGGCTCGCCGATATGGTCGGCCTCGATGTACTGGGCAGCGTCGTTCGCAACTTCGCGGCCAATGTCAGAGACGAGCGCTCCGACCTTCAGCTTCCCTCGTTTCTGGAGCAGATGCTCGAACGCAAATGGTTCGGAGACAAAACCGGCCAGGGGTTCTATCGGAAGCAGAAGGGTGCAGAGAATGACGAGCGCCTCGTACTTGACCTGGCCACTCTCGACTTCCGGCCTGCGCAGAAGCCGAGGATCCCAGCACTGGACCTCGCGAAGAACATAGAGTCGCTGCCCGAGCGGATTCGCGCGCTGCTTGGCGGCAATCCGGAGAAGGACAAGGCTGCGGCTTTCTATTGGCAGATCCTGCCGGATCTTTGGCTCTACGCCGCGAACCGCATCGGCGAGATCAGCGACAGCGTCGCCGACATCGACCGCGCCATGCGTACCGGCTTCAACTGGGAACTAGGGCCGTTTGAGATGTGGGACGCTGCGGGCGTCTCTGAGACTGCTTCGAAGATGCGGGCTCAGGGCCGCACGCTGCCGGCCGCTCTGGAAAAGCTGCTGGCCGCAGGCGGATCGTCCTGGTACGGACACGATGGCGCGGCATATTTCGATCCGCGACCGGGGGAATACGTGCCGGTCGAACCGGCGTCGGCTGTCGTCACGCTGACGCGGGCGAAGCGTTCCGGCGGCGTCGTGGCGGAGAATCCGGGCGCCTCGCTGATCGACGTGGGCGATGGCATCGGCTGCATCGAGTTTCACACCAAGATGAACGCTCTTGGCGGCGACATTGTCGATTTCGTGCGCAAGACGCTGCATCCCGACAGCGACGCTGTGCGCAATTTCCGCGGCTTTGCGATCACCAACGACGCTGCGAACTTCTCCGCGGGCGCGAATCTCGTCCAGTTACTGCTGGCCGCGCAGGACGAAGAGTGGGACGAAATCGACATTTACATTCGCGCATTCCAGGAGATGACGCAGGCGATCAAGTTCTGCCCTTGCCCGGTGGTCGTCGCGCCGTTTGGACTGGCGTTAGGCGGCGGCGCGGAAGTGACGCTGCACGCGGCTGTGCGTCAGCCGCACCTCGAACTGTACATGGGACTGGTCGAAACCGGGGTCGGGCTCATTCCTGCGGGAGGCGGCTGCAAGGAGATGACCCTGCGCGTCCTCGAAATCGCCACCGCTGCCGCACCCACAGCATCGCGCAGTGACTCGGTCGAACTGCATCACGCGATGCGCACCATCTTCGAGAACATCGCCCTCGCTAAGGTTTCCACGTCGGCGTTCGAAGCCCGTGACCTGCGTCTGCTGCGGCCGTCGGACGGCATCACGATGAACCGCGACCGCGTGCTGCACGATGCAAAATCGCGCGCCGTCGCGCTGGCCGAGGCTGGCTATCGCGCACCGCTGCCCGTCACCGACATTCCCGCTCCCGGCGAAAGCGTTCTTGCGGCGCTGCGCCTCGGCGTCTACATGCTGCGCCAGGGTGAATATGCCAGCGATCATGACGTGACGGTCGCGACGCATCTGGCCGAAGTGATGTGCGGCGGCAAGGTCACACCCGGGACGCCGGTCAGGGAGCAGTATCTGCTTGATCTTGAGCGCGAGCACTTCCTCTCCCTGTGCGGGGAGCGCAAATCGCAGGAGCGCATCGCGCATACGCTGAAGACGGGCAGGCCGCTGAGGAATTGACATACATACATATGTATGTCATCATTACTGCTAAGGTGAGTGATGCCATACATTGATCCAGCGCAGGTGAATTCTCCAAAAGATCGCGTCAGAGATGTTCGTGTCGTTTACGACGCCGGGCGAACAGAGGGCAGCTGGTCTGTGGCGACTCTGAAATGGAATGAACAGCCTCGCGTCGGGCTCCGCTGGAATGGCGAAGAGGGGGAAAGTGGAAAGGGTAATCCCCAGTCGCGGGGAAATGCCACGTGGTTTATTGTCCCGGATCAACTCGCAGAGGAAGTTCTTCAGGCTGCTCGAAGACTTCGACAGACAGAGGAAACTCGGCTTGCCGAAGGGTACCGCGCCATGGCATCGGATCGCGAGCGGGAACAGGAAGCGATGGATTGGTCGGAGGCGCTGATTGGCGACGCATCCGAGGCGCGGTGAGGTTTACTGGGTTGCATTTGATCCATCAATGGGTGGCGAAATTCAGAAAACCCGTCCCGCTGTCATACTCAGCAACGATGTGGCTAACGGGGCACTGAACAGGGTCGTTGTGATTCCTGTCACCTCCAATGTCCAGAGGATTTATCCGGGGGAGGCGAGGGTATTCCTGAATGGCGAATGGCGCAAAGCCATGGCGGATCAGATCACCACGGCGAGCAAGCTGAGACCGAGGTCTCGTCTTGGCCAGTTGTCGGAAGAAGATATGAAGCAGGTGGAAACGGCGGTTTTGCTCCAGCTGGGAATTTCCAAACCGCATGGATCGTAGAGTGATGCCCAGGTTTGCATGAGAGACGCTGTTATCGTCAGCTCGGTTCGCACTGCCGTCGGGAAGGCTCCGCGCGGCGCCCTGCGCTCTACAAGACCCGACGACCTCGGCGCTGTTGCTGTTCGGGGCGCTCTCGATCGCTTGCCGGAGCTCGATGAGAGCGAAATTGACGACGTCATTCTCGGCTGCGCGATGCCCGAAGCCGAACAGGGCATGAACCTGGCCCGGGTCGTTGCTCTCCGCGCGAGTCTGCCCGTCGCATCAGCCGCAATGACCATCAACCGCTTCTGCGCATCCGGCCTGCAGGCTATTGCACTGGCCGCCGAACGCATCCGCGGCGGCGGAGCCGAGGTGATCGTTGCCGGGGGCGCTGAATCGATGTCGTTCCTGCCCATGGGCGGCAACAAGATCGCCGTCAATCCCTGGCTGATCGAAAACCATCCCGGCTCCTATCTCACCATGGGCCTCACTGCAGAGCGCGTGGCTAAGCACTACGGCATTTCGCGTGAAGATTCGGACAAGTTCGCTCTTGAAAGTCACCGGAAGGCCGTCGCTGCTGTCGAAAATGGCAAGTTTTCCGACGAAATTGTGCCTGTGCCGGTGACAATTTCCAGCCCAAACGGGAGCACCCAACCGAAAGCCGTAACCAAAAGCTTCAGCATCGACGAAGGCCCTCGCGCCGATACTACCTACGACGCCCTGGCCAAGCTTCCACCCGTTTTTCATGCGAGGGGCATCGTGACGGCCGGCAATTCGTCGCAGACCTCCGACGGAGCTGCCGCAGCCGTGGTCATGTCCGCCGAGCGCGCCGCGCAACTCGGGATCAAGCCCATCGCACGCTTCGTCTCTTTCGCGCACGCGGGATGCGACCCGGAAGAAATGGGCATCGGGCCGGTTTACGCGGTCCCAAAGGCGCTCAAGCTCGCCGGCCTGACCCTCGACCAGATCGACGTCATCGAGCTGAACGAAGCCTTTGCCGCACAGGCGCTCGCGGTCATCCGCCAGCTCGGTCTCGACCCAGCCAGGGTCAACGTCAATGGCGGAGCCATCGCGCTCGGCCATCCGCTCGGCTGCACCGGCGCAAAACTCACCGCGACCATTCTGCGCGAGCTTGCGCGCCGAAAAGCCCGCTACGGGCTCGTCACCATGTGCGTGGGCGGGGGCATGGGCGCGGCTGGGATCTTCGAAAACCTGAGCTGAATCCTTGCCAATGTGACACATATTGTGTCACATTATAGACATGCCGACGATGAATATGCGCCAGCTGCGCAACACGCGCCAGCTTGAGTCCTGGCTAAAGGCTGGAGAGACGATCGAACTCCAGAAGCGCAATCGCCCGGTTGCGCGCATCGTTCCCATCGTTGCGCCTGCACCAAAGGAAAAGGTGTGGCCCAACTTCGAGGCACGCCACAAGAAGCTCTTCGGCAACCGCGTTCTAAACGCGGTTGCCGACTTTATCAAGAATCGCCACGGACGCTATTGAGTATCTACGCTGATTCGAGCTTCTTCGTCTCCGTTTATCTTCGGGACGGACACACTCCGGAAGCACTGCGACGAATGGCGACGCATCCGATTCTCTGGTTTACACCGTTTCACAAACTGGAATTCGTTCATGCGGTCGCCCGCAGCGTCTTTCAGCGGCAGATGACCGCGGCTACGGCCGATGCGATCTACAAAGACCTTGGCCGAGATTGCGATGCAGGGCTGTGGCATGTGGTCGATGTTCCGGCCGCCGCCTTCGAAACTGGCGTTATTTTGGCGCGCCGCCACGTTTCGGCGCTTGGCACACGCACACTTGACACGCTTCACGTCGCCTGCGCTCTCGAACTGAAAGCCGAACGCTTCTGGACCTTTGACCAGCGCCAGGCGAAGCTTGCCAAAGCCGCGGGCCTGAAGACCTCCTGATCACGTCGCGTCATTCCTATCGGCGTAGGATGATCTTTCAGAGACTCCACTATGGCCACTGTAGCCGCACCCAAACCCGCCGTCGGCGTCAGCTTCCTTCTCTCAAACGCCGCCCCCGAGGACATCTTCACGCCTGAAGACTTCTCCGAAGAGCAGCAGGAAATCGCCCGCACGACTGCGGAGTTCGCTGAAAAGTCCATCCTGCCGCGCGTTGCCGAAATCGAGGCGAAAAACTTCCCGGTCACGCGCGAACTGCTCCTCGAAGCCGGCAGACTGGGCCTCATGTCGGTCGACGTGCCGGAAGAGTACGGCGGCCTCGCGATGGACAAGGTCACGTCGGCCCTGGTCTCCGATCGGATCGCGGTCTCCGCCAGCTTTTCGGTCAGCTTCAGCGCTCACACGGGCATCGGCACGCTGCCGGTGATCTGGTACGGAACGCCTGCGCAAAAGGAAAAATACCTGCCGAAGCTGGCAACCGGGGAATGGATCGCGGCCTACGCGCTTTCCGAATCTACATCCGGCTCTGATGCCATGAATATTCGCGCTCAGGCGCGGCTTTTGCCCGACGGCAAGCAGTACATCCTGAACGGCGAGAAGATGTGGATTTCCAACGCCGGCTTCGCCGACCTTTTCATCGTGTTCGCGAAAATCGACGGCGAGCAATTTTCCGCTTTCCTGGTCGAGCGCAATACGCCCGGGCTCACGATCGGCGCGGAAGAGCATAAGCTTGGCATCCGCGGCTCCTCGACCTGCCCACTGGTCCTCTCCGATTGCGTGATCCCCGTTGAGAATCTGCTTGGAGAGGCCGGCAAAGGCCATCACATCGCGTTCAACATTCTGAACGTCGGCCGTTACAAATTAGGCGCGGCGACTTTGGGCGGAGCGCGCAACACGCTTCGCAACGCCCTTCGCTACGGGAAGCAACGCATCGCATTTGGCAAACCCATCACGTCCTTCGGGCTGATCCAGGAAAAGATCGCCGATACGGCCGCTGGAATTTTCGCCGGCGAAGCTCTCGTCTACCGCGTGGTCGGCGCTATCGATACGGCGCTCGCCGCGCTCGCGCACGATGCTCCCGCGAGCGAAGTGCAGAAGCGCATCGAGGAGTACGCCGTCGAGTGCTCCATTGTGAAAGTGTGGTGTTCGGAGATGCTGGAGCGCGCCGTCGACCACTGCGTCCAGATCTACGGCGGCTACGGCTACGTTGAAGAGTACCCCGCCGAACGCAACTACCGGGATTCCCGCATCAATCGCATTTTCGAGGGCACGAACGAAATCAACCGCCTGATCATCACCGGCTTCACGCTGAAGCGCGCGATGCAGGGGCGCCTGGCGCTGCTGCCCGCCATCGGCAAAGTCATGGACGAAGTGATGGCCGGTTCTGCGCCGCGCCAGGAAGCTTCCGGCCCGCTCGCCGCCGAGAAAGCACTGCTCGCCAGCGCGAAAAAGCTGGGGTTGTTCTGCGCAGGTGCGGCCAGCCAGAAATACCCGACGAATCTGCAAGACCAGCAGGAAATCATGGGAGCGCTGGCCGATATTCTGATCGAAATTCTCGTCATGGAGTCGGCGATTCTGCGCGCGGAGAAGTTTGGGGGGCGCAGCCCGATCGCGATTCAACTTGCGCAGTTGAGCGCCGCGCGTTCCTTCCGCATTATTCAGGATTCCGCCGAGCGCATTCTGGGCGCCATTGCCGAGGGCGATATGCTGCGCACCCAGATGGCGATCTTTCGCCGTCTCGCGAAGCACGATCCCATCAATACTGTCGCCATCGGACGCGCCGTCTCTGAAGAGATGGCCGCCGCCGAGCGTTACACCCTGTAACCGGCCTCAGGGCGCCTGAACCAGGAGCCCTTCGACCAGCGCCTGCCATTCCTGTTCAAGGGCGGCGCGATAATAGAGCCGCCCGGCGCGTCGATACCAGTAATCCGCGTTCGAGAGCGAGCCTTCGCGGCGGTGCAGGTAGGCGTGAACCGCCATGCCCTCGGTGCTTTCGAGCGCGTCGACGAGATCATGCGCGCGAGGCCAGTCGCCTTTGGCGTCCCACCACAGCGCGGCCAGCGGAGGCGAAAAGTTTTTTGGAGGTTCGTTCAACACCAGCGTTGCCTGGAATTCGTTCGGCGACATGATCGAGCGACGCCTCTCCCGAAGGCAAGATACCATTTGCGCGGCCCTGCCTACTGCAGAATCAGTTTCCCAATCGTTGCCAGCTGCATATTCGACGTGCCTTCGTAGATCGATCCGATCTTGGCGTCGCGATAGAACTTCTCCATCGGATAGTCGCGGACGAAACCGTAGCCGCCGTAAATCTCCACCGCTTTACTGGCGACTTCCTCAGCGACCCGCGAGGTGAACAACTTCGCAATCGCGGCCTCTTTCACAAACGGCACATCCGCGCATTTCATCCGCGCGGCGTTGTACACGAGCAGGCGCGCGGCCTCGATCTGGGTGGCCATCTCCGCCAGCGTAAACTGCACCGCCTGAAATTCCGCGATGGCCTTGCCGAACTGCTTGCGCTCTTTGCTGTATTTCACCGCCAGCGACCACGCTCCTTCGGCCAGCCCGAGCATCTGCGCTGCGATCCCGATACGCCCTTCGTTCAGGGTCTCGATGGCAATCTTGTATCCCTTGCCGACCTCGCCGACCACATTCTCAGCCGGCACGCGGCAGTCGTCGAAGAGCAGCTCGCAGGTGGACGAGGCGCGAATGCCCATCTTGTCTTCCTTGTGGCCTACGGCAAAGCCCGCAGCGCCGCGCTCGACAAGAAAAGCGGTGATGCCCCGATAGCCCGCTTCTGGATTCACCGTTGCGAAGACCAGAAACAGGTCGGCCTCCATGGCGTTGGAGATCCACAGTTTTCGACCGTTCAGGACAAAACCGTCGCCGTCGGCGCGCGCCTGAGTCGTCAGTGAGAATGCATCGGAACCCGATCCAGCCTCGCTCAACGCATAGGCGCAGACGGTCTTCTCGGCCATGCGCGGAATCCAGCGCCGCTGCTGCTCGGCATTGCCCCAGCGCAGCAGGGCATTCACCGCCAGCGTATTTTGCACGTCCACGATGACCGCGACGGCCGGATCGACGCGCGAGATCTCCTCGACGGCCAGGACCGCGCTGAAGAACGACGCCCCGGCGCCGCCCAGATCGAGCGGAGCCTCAATCGCCATCAGCCCCAGCTCGAAGAGCTGCCGCAGGATACCGGGATCGAGCTTCTGCGCTTCGTCCATCTCGCGCGTCCGGGGCGCGATCTCCTGCTGCGCAAACTGGCGCACGGTGTCGCGCAGCATCGCCTCCTCCTCGGTCAGCGAGGTCAGCGGTGGAATGGTTTCGACGGCCGGCTCTGTTTCGGGCATGAGGACTCCTTCCAGCACGGCAGCTGGCTGGTCAGAACCTGAGACTATCCTGGAGGGGTGGCCTTACGCCATCCCGGAGCGGCGCTTTTTGTAGCGCCGAATCGATAGCGCCGTCGACACGATGCCCCAGAGGAGGCAGCGGCTCTCGCGTGCTCTCATTTTTCTATAGAAGTGATCAGCGCCGAACGCCGGCTGCGTCCAGCTCCCTGGTCACATCCTGGTCTGAATCGCCGAGCACCACCGGCCGCATGCCGCTGTAGCCGGGCATGACCCTCAGGCGCTTGAGAATCTTCCGCGTGAGCCCGGTGAGGGGCTGCTCGAGGAGATCCAGAACCGGAACCCAGACGCGTTCGCCCGTGTCCTTCGCCAGCAGCTTCTGCTCGTTCATGGTGAGGCCGTAGACGGTCACGTAGTAATTCGTATTGGTGATCGAGTGCCGGACCGTGAGCAGGAGCATGTCTTCGCTCTCCTGGCCTTCCTTGATCGACGGCAGCTCCCACATGTTGGGCATTTGCGAAGCATCGGGCGGACGGCGCTGCAGCAGCACCTCCGCTTTGGGCCACTGACGGCGCTGGACCAGCGCCAGGGCGGTCTTCCGGCTCAGCATCTTTTTGGTGCGCGGCACTGTATGTTCGCCACGCGTGGCGCAGCCCTCGCGTATCGGGCAGGCCAGGCACATTGGCGCCTTGGGCAGGCAAACGGTCGCGCCCAGCTCCATCATGGCCTGATTGAAATCGCCGGGCCGCTCGGGATCCACCAGATGTTCGGCGGCGCGCCGCAACTCTCCGCTGCGGGCGACACCCGGGACTGGTTCATGGCCAAAGTAGCGGGTCAGCACGCGCTCGACATTGCCGTCGACGGCCGCAACCGGCTCGCCGAAGGCGATGCTGGCGACTGCCGCCGCGGTATAGACACCCACTCCCGGCAGGCGGCTCAGGGCCGCCGCTGTCCTTGGAATTTCGCCCCCATGCTCAGTAACCACGGCTCGCGCCGACTCGTGCAGCGCCCGCGCGCGACGATAGTAGCCAAGTCCGCTCCACAGGGCCAGCACTTCGGCTTCCTCGGCCAGCGCCAGCGACCGGAGCGTGGGAAACCGCGCCAGGAACCGAGTGTAGTAGTCGATCACGACAGCCATGCGGGTCTGCTGCAGCATGGTCTCTGAGACCCAGATCGCGTATGGGTCGCGGGTCTGTCTCCACGGCAGGTCCCGCGCATGTTCGTCGAACCATTGCAGCAAATTTTGGCGAACGTCCACCGTGCTCCTGCTCTCGGGCCTGCGAAGATTGTAAGTTTGATTCCAGCCACTTTTAGAGCATTCGGCAATCCCACGAAAGGCGGAGCACCCGATCGATTACTCCAGTTTCGACCTGTTTTGGGACAGCACACCGGATCACCGCCCCAGCCCTCTTTCACCGCGTATCTTCCTGTACCCTGAACAGTTACCGCATGGGATCATCTTCCTTCATTCGCCGGCTGCCGAAAGCGGAGCTGCATCTGCATCTGGAAGGCACGGTCACGCCGGAGACCCTGGTCGAGTTGAGTGCCCGCCACTCTGGGCCGCCGCTTGAACTCGCCCAGGCACGTGCCCTGTATGAGTACACCGACTTCACCGGGTTCCTGATGGCGTTCAAGGCGGTGAGCGAGCACCTTCGCACTCCTGAGGACTACGAGTTCGTAACGTGGCGGATGCTGGAGCGCCTGGCGCGCCAGGGAGTCGTGCATGCCGAGGTTTATGTTTCCGTCGGGGTGATTTATTACTGGCGGCGCTGCGAGTTCGAGCCGCTGTTCCTGGGGATGGAGCGTGCGCGCGCGCGAGCTGAGGCCGAGCTGGGGATTTCTCTTTACTGGATCTTCGACGCCGTGCGCCACTTCGGACCTGAGGAGGCCGCTCGCGTCTTTCGCAAAGCGGCGGAGTTGCGCCCGCAGTTTCCGTCGATCGTGGGGATCGGCATCGGGGGCGACGAGCGCCGGGTTGGGGCAGAGCCGTTTCGCGAACTTTATGCGGAGGCTCGCGACGCTGGGCTCCGGCTCACTGCGCACGCCGGAGAGACGGTTGGTCCGGAAAGCATCTGGGGGGCGATCAACATCGGCGCGGAACGCCTTGGCCATGCTCTCTCGGCGGTGCACGATCCCGAATTGATGGACCTGCTGGCGGAGCGGCAGATTGCGGTGGAAATCTGCGTCACTTCGAACCTGCGCACCGGCTGCTGCCCCCGGGTCGAGGATCACCCGCTGCGCCGCTACTTCGATTCGGGCCTGATGGTAACGCTCAACTCCGATGACCCGGCACTGTTCCAGAGCGATCTGGAAGACGAGTACTGCCTTGCGCGGAAGGGCTTTGGTTTCACCGAGGAGCAACTCCGCGAGCTGGCGGCGAATTCCATCGAGGCAAGTTTTTTGCAGGCCGAACGAAAGGTAACGCTCCTTCGGCGCATCGAATCACTCGAATGACGTATGTCCGGCGGAATTGGGCCGATATATAACGCAGACACCATGAGCCCCGGCGCGAACCTGCGCTATCATGGAGCCATGGCGCCCTGGGAAACGCGCATGTTCTGCCGTCACAGAAAAAATAAGAAAGTCAGCGTTATGGAAGCCCTGGTTCCCGAATCATCCGAGTCGTCGTCTGGTGCGCTGCGCGCCATAGGATGGACCTCGGTCGCGCTTGCCGTTACTGCACTCGGACTTTTCGTGGGCCGGGAGCTGCGCCTTCGCTACAAGTTCAAGCGCCGCACTCCGTCGGATATTTACTCCCACGCGGGCGAAGAACTCGGCGCTGAATACGGCGTGGGCATCTAGCTTCCCGCTGCCTGTTCCCGATTCCCAGACGCCTGTGTCCTAGTGTGTCCGCTCCACCAGGTATCGGGCCACGGCCTTCAAACCTGCCGCCGCTTCTCCGTAAGGCTCCAGTGCCACGAATGCTTCGTTGATCAGGCGATTCGCGTCCTTTCGCGAAGCCTCGATTCCGAATACAGCTGGCCACGTCGCCTTGTCGCTGGCTACGTCTTTGCCGGCGGTCTTGCCCAGATGCTGGGAGTCCTGCGTCATGTCAAGGACATCGTCCACAATCTGGAATGCCAGCCCTGACTTGGTGCCGAATTCCGTCAGCCTTCGCGCGTCCTCGGCGCCGGCTCCCGCGTAAATTCCACCAGCAACAATGCTCACCCGGATCAGCGCGCCGGTCTTCGCGCGATGAATCGCCAGCACGCTTTCCGCTGTCGGCTTCGTGTGCTCACCTTCGAGATCCAGCACCTGTCCGCCGATCATGCCCTCCACCGTGCCGGTGGCTTCGGCGATGAGCCCAACAATTTTCACGGCTTGCTGCGCCGGGCAATGCATGCCCGCCAGCGTCTGGTAGGCCAGCGTTTGCAGCGCGTCTCCGGCCAGGATTGCGGTGGCCTCGCCATAAGCCACGTGGCAGGTCGGCTTGCCGCGCCGCAGATCGTCGTTATCCAGGGCGGGGAGATCGTCGTGGATCAGCGAATAGGTATGCAGCATCTCAATGGCCGCACCGAGGTCTTCGTTCCCTTCCGGCAGTCCCGATCCGCCGTGCGCGGTTTCTATGGTGCGCGCAGCTTCCATGGCCAGCACCGGGCGCAGGCGCTTCCCCCCCGCAAACACACTGTGCCGCATCGCTCCGTGGATTGACGCGGGCGTCTGGGTCACCGGCGGCAGAAGCCTTTCCAGCGCGCGATCCGTGCGCTCCACCCCGTCCCGCAGTATCTGCTGAACATCGACCTGCATTTCGATCATGTTATCTGAAGCCGGTGACATCGAGCCTTCGCCTTCCCTTCCAGCTACAGGCCAGTGTAGCTGCCAGCGCGAGCAGCGAAAGTCCGATCCCCGCCCATTGATCGTTCGTGATGCGCCATTGCACGTCGATGCGATTCGTTCCCGCCTCTATGGGGATCGCCATCAGTCCATCGGCGCGCCGCACCCGATCCCTGACCTCTGCATCGTTGCGCGTGACACGCCACGCTGGATAATCCATCAGCCGCAGCACTGCGTACCCAGGCTGTTCGCTCACGATCGTCACTGACTTGTGCTCCGGGTTCCAGCGGTCGACCGTCACACCGGCCGAAATCTCCTGTGTTGGGTCCGCCGTCCACTGGGGGTTGTTGCCCTCGGAAGTCTCTTCGGCATTCGGAGTTATTAACAAGCGCACCTGCGGCAGGCCCTGCTGGATCTCGCCGTTGTCCGCGCCCTGCGGCGTGTACTCGTCCGAGCCCTCGAAACCGGCCTCGTGGAACGTGACGATCTGGGCCTGCACATTGTCCTCTTCATCGCAGGGCTGCCAAAACAACATCGACGAAAGCACCGCCATACCGCCCGCCAGCAGCAACATCACCACAGCCCGCACGGCGATGGCCCTCCGCGTCGCCGCTTCGCCTCGTAATGCGAGGCCGGCCAGTGCAGCGAAGACCAACCCCAGGACCATCATCCACCGCCAGGGAAACTGCAGAAATTTCAGCTCGGGCGCCAGCCACCAAACCCCATCGCTCCATCGCAACTGCAGTATGGAGACACCTGCGCCCACCACCACCATCGGCATCCAGATTGCATTGCGCTTCCTGCGCGCAAGCCATGCTGTCACCACCGCGCCTACGATGAGCGCCACGGCAATCCACGAGACGGTTCGCAGCACCTGGTTGTGGTAGACGATGTTGAACCGTTCATCCGCGGAAGCCCCAGCCAGCTTCGCATACCCGAACAGGAAGCTGTCCTCCACGCGCATCAGCGGCCCGATCGCGCGCGCGATCTCCACCCATCGCTGCTCGTAGAGCGCAGGAATCAGCCAGAATCCCGCCAGCCCCAGCCCCAGCGCGACTCCTCCCGCGGCCCGTCCAATGAGCCGCCCATTCTTCTCCTGCGCGGCCGTGACCGCCACCAGCACCGCCAGCATGTAGCATCCCATCACTCCCGCCGGAGCATTCGTCAGCCAGATTGCGGCCACCGTGATAGCCAGTGGCAGAAACGAGCGCTTTGCGCGCAGTCCGTAGAGCACCAGCAGCGGGAGCCACGCCGCCGCCAGGAGCTCGGCCATGGCCCCGCGCTCATACGCCACAAACAGCATGTAGGGATTCACAACGTAGAGGCACGCGGCAACCGTCGCGCTGTCTTCGGGCATCCATTCGCGCGCCATCGCGCGGAAGCTGAACGCTGCTCCCAGCAATGCGAGCAGGGTGAAGGCGACTGGCGTCCAGGTCCAGGGCAAAATCACGCCGAGCAGGCCGCCCGCGATCCAGCTCAGCGGCGGATAGAAGACGAAGCGCGGCTCGCCGGCCAGATAATTCGCGGATTCAGCCCAGTGCGGGTAGATCGCGCCGTGCTGCCAGTGAGCGACTAATTCCTGCCAGTTTTGCAGATGAAAATCGAAGTCCTGCCCGCACGACGTGCCGCGCCACGCCAGGGGCAACAGGGCAATGCCCACCACAGCGAGCAGCAGCGACCGGCGTCTCTGCGCGCGGGTGGCGTCGCTCGACGCGCTCGCCGGAAACTGAAACCAGAACTTCACCGGGCCTCAGGGCTCCAGCCGCAGCGTGTGCGCCGTCTGCGCCGCAACCGCCTGATCGCTGAAGGGCAGCGCAAAGGTCCTGCCGCTCGACCAGTACGGCCACTGGTCGCGATAGTACGGGCTGAGCGGATCGCCGGATTCGCCCATCGTGATGTCCTCGGTCGCCGCATCCACATTCGACCAATCGATGGTGAAGCGCCGCGACGGCCCAAAGGTTCGGCCCACCTGCTTCACGGTCGATGTGTCACCCGACTGCGGTTGCACGCCGGTTCCCGTCCATCCCTTAAACCACGGCAGCAGTCCGAACAGCGGATGCTCCACGTCGACAGGATGCGCGTATCCATAACGCCACTGCCGCAGGTCGCTCGGCGCGCCTCCCTGCGCCAGTCCCTGCCTCACCAGATCCGCCAGAAAATCGTCCCAGCTCGCGTACTGCGGCGGCAGCCACGCGGCCGGCTCGTTCATCAGGATCTGCTCGCCCGCAAACAGGCTCTCCGCCCAGTGGTAGAGCCTCCAGTCTTCGCCCAGCCTGGGCTTCAACAGCATGGGGAAGAACACGGCCTTCGCCGACGCGACAATCGCCGCCGGCGATGAATCTACATTCACCGCGCCATCCCACGTCCGCAGCAGATCCGCCGCCTGGCGCAGACGCGCATCGGTGCGGCTCGCGTGATCGATGCCGTACGCCAGACGCTGCGCAATCTCCTGGTCGAGCTCGGAGTAAACATCGGTCTGGAGGGTCAGCATGTCCTGTTGCGTGAGCTTGTCTTTCGCTCCCAACCATTTCCAGATCCGTTCGTTGCGGTAGGGGTCGGCCCATTCCAGCGTCAGTTCCGGCGGCGCGACAACCGGAGCCGGAGCACCCCCGGCGGACGGCGTCGGCGAGCCGACCACCGGCGTTGTGGGCGAGTTCGGGTTCGGCGTCACGCGCGCATTCGCCGTGGCGAGAATGCCACCAGGCGGATCGAGCGCCGACGGCATCCGGTCGAATGCGATGGTTCCCTGCCACTCGTGCTGTTGGTCCACGATGGGCACGCCCGCGAGGCCGCTGGGGCGATACGGAATGTACCCCACCGACTGGTAGCCGATGTGTCCCTGATCGTCGGCGTAGACGACGTTCTGGGTCGGGCCCCACCACTGCTCGAGCGCATTGCGAAAATCCGTCCAGTTCGCCGCCGTGTTCATCTGCAACAGCGGATATCCACTCGCCTTCGGGTCGTAGACCGTCCACTTCAGCGTCAACACGCGCTTTTCGCCAGGGATGAGCGGCGTAATCACCACACCATGCGCCGTGCGCGCCACGTCCACCGTTGCGTCGTGCCCTCCGCGCACATGGATGGTCTCTTGTTCGTGCTCCACCGCATGCCACGCGCCATCGGCTCCCTGATATTGGTCCTGCCCGTTCACGTGCTCCACATAGATGTCCTGCGTATCGCCATAGAGCGCGGTAAGTCCCCACGCCACGTGCTCGTTGTGCCCCGCCACCACCAGCGGCAGTCCCGGCACGGTCACGCCGGCCACGTGCAGTCCGGGTGCCTCCAGATCGTTCTCGTACCAGATATTCGGAATCTCCTGTTCCAGATGCATGTCGTTCGACAGCATTGCGTGCCCGCTCGCCGTTCGTGACCCCGCCACGACCCACTGATTCGATCCGGGGGCGCATCCCAGGCAATCCGGGGCTCCGATCAACTGGCGTACATGCAGAAGATCGTCCTTGAGCACGCCATCCTGCGTCTCATCCAGCGGCACATCGGGAATATTTTGCTGCGGCGCGGTGATGGGCGGCTCGGTCGTAATCGGCGGACGGTCGCGCCACGACCCCGTGGGATACAGGTCCGCAGCCAGTGTCGGGCCGATGCGCGCCGTAATGCGCTCCCGCTCCAGCTTCTCCGGCCAATGCTCATCGAGCATCTGCACCATGCTCATCACCACGAGCATGGAATCCACGGGCTGCCACGGCTTCGGCTGGTACATCAGGAGCCGAAACTCCGGCGGCAGCCGATCCTGATGCGACCCGATGAAGGCATTCACCCCGCGCGCATAATCGTCGAAGTAGCGCCGGTTCCGGTCGTCGAGGCTCGCAGTCAATCGCTCCGCCGTCGCGCGCATAGCCAGCACGCGCTGCATGCGGTCGTGCTCCACCAGCTTCGGGCCCAAAATCTCCGCCGCCTCGCCGGCTGCCATCCGGCGCGCCATATCCATCTGCCAGAGCCGGTCCTGCGCGGTCACATAGCCCTGGGCAAAGAGCAGATCGTCGAGGTTGGCCGCCTGAATGTGCGGGACGCCATGTTGGTCTCGCCGCACCAGGACGAGCGCGGTCAGGCCCGGCGTCGAAACGCCGCCGCCGAGCTCCGGCAGCGAGGAGCGCATCTTGTGCTTCAGCCACACGCCGCCGGTCAGCACAGCGCTGGCGAGCGCCAGCAACAGCAGAAGAAAAAAGATCAGGAGCACGCGCAGCACCGGATGGCGCCGCCGCTCCACCTCCACATCCGCAGTGCGTCCGAGACTCATCCCGGGAACATTGTCGCAGGAACAAGCTGGTAGCCGGTAGCGGGTGCATGGGCGCAATACGAAGGCCCCGACGATTCCGCCTGTCGCGGAAAGAATCGGGGCCTCGCTGATGGCTACTGGTATTGGCTACATCCCGCCCTGGCGGCTGGCGGGCGGAATGATCCCGTTCATGCGGAGATACTCCACCATCTGACCGTAGTGATCCATGGAGTGGGCGATGCAGAAGGCGGCGGTGGATGACCGGGTCACCTTGAACTGCGGAGGCAGAAAGCTCGGCGCGGCATCCCAGGCGTTTTCCGGGGTAATAGTGCTGATGGCGGCGTGGGCGTAGACATAGGAATCCTTGAGCGCCTTCACGATGTCGTCCTTGGTCGTCAGGGCTTCGATGGTTTTGGGATCGACGGCCGTGGCGCCAGGAACGGTCCAGCCGTGAAAGAACTGATAGTTGGCTTCGGCCAGGTGTTTCACCTGCTGGCTAAAGGTGCGGACGCCCTTGAAGTCCCCCATCGTCGCGGCGGGGGCAAAGTCGTATTTGTCGGCGGGCATGGCTTCGGCGGCGCCGGTGACTTCGTACCCGAGCGCGTTCATGAGTCCATTGAGCGAGTCAGCGGGGGCGATGGGACCGCTGGGCGCAGGGGCGGGTGCCTGCGCGGCGGGTGCCTGCGCGAACAGCACGGCGGGGCCTGAAAGCACGATACAGACGACTGCACACGTCATCCGGCGAAGATGCATAGTTGTTCTCCTCTTGAGCGGCTCCAGGCCGCGCAGCAAGGCTACCAGATTGACTGCGGGATTGGTGTAATGCAGTGACGAATTGCCGCCTAAACTGGTGGCATGGATAAGGGAGGCCGGATCCTCATCGGAGCGGGTCTGCTGCTGGTGGCGTGCGGTGCGGTGGTCGTGCTGCTGGGGAAGGCCGGCGTGCCCCTCGGCCGTCTCCCTGGCGACTTCTCCTGGCGTAGCAGACACACGACGGTTTACGTCCCGCTGGGAACGTCCATCCTGCTCAGTGTGGTGGTGTCGCTGGTCTTCTGGCTGTTGTCACGGATGGGGAAGTGATTCTGGCTCCCCGCTGATCGCGTAAGAGGCCCGCAAATACCAAAAAAAGGGCCCCTCGGGGTGAGGGGCCAATCTGCCTTGGTTCTCTCGTTGTGTGAGAGCTTGTTGGACCTTGCCTATCGCTGAGGCTGAGCCGTTGGTTGCGACGCAGCACCCTGAGGGGAGGGCTGCGCGGAATTCTGCTGCGTCGCACCAATCGGTGAACCGCCATTGGAGGGCGAGTTCAAGGCCGCTAAACTGTTCTGCATCAGGCTGACGCGAACCACGCTGCCCGGCTTCGCTTCGGAGTTGTCATCCGAACTGAACGGCGTGTTTCCCATCGCCACTTCATGAATCCGCCACACCGGAATCTGCTTTTCCGCCAGATACCGCACGACCGCTTCGGCCATGTGCTGCGAATTCTCCATGCCCACCGTACCGTGGGAGCGCGAATACCCTTCTACTTCGACGACATAACCCTTCTGGCCCTGCAGCTGGCTCACCACCTGATCCAGCGCGTCCTTCGCCTTGTCGTTCAGCACGGTCTGACCGGGGCGGAAGCGGATGTCGGTGTTGTTGACGGGGCGATACTGATCGAGATTCGAAACTGTCTCGCCCAGCTGAGCCGTCTTGTCGTTGGCCTGCTGTGCGGTCTGCTGCGCCTGCATGGCTGCCTGGTTGGCCGTGGTGGCCACCTGGTTCGCCTGGTCGGCGGTGGACTGCGCAGCGTGAATACCGTTCTGCGCCCGCTGGTCGACGTCCCTGATGTCAGCCGCGTTCTTGGCCTGCAACTGATCCAGTTCGTTCAGCCGATCCTTCACAGGGTCCAGCTGCCGGTTCACCCAATTCTTGCGGGCAAAGGGGTTCACCTTTCCCCAGAAGCCCTCATTGGACTTCTCGGCCAGAGGCGCCTTGCCGGTGCCTGTCTGCGGGTTGGCTGTTTGGGCCTGGGCCTGTGCGTTAGTGGAGGCGCCCGTTTGGACCTGGGGCTGTTGATCCGAAGTGGACTGCGCGACCGCTGGCAAACCGAGACCTACCGCAACCAGCAGCACTGTAAGGGAACCGGGATTCAACCATGTTTTCATAGTGTTTTTCTCTGTAGCTGTAGCTTCGGTGGGCTGCGCAGCACCCCGTATTGCACGGAGATAAAGAGCACTCGCCATGCCAAACCCCTGGGCGGGGCTCTGGCGGACCGTAAGTCATGTTAAATCAATAATTAGACCGGAACGGGCAGGCGGCTGGTTACTCCCGGGCCTCTGTAAAAAACGCACGTTCCGCAGGGATCGGGAAGAAATTACGCGCATCGGAGGGCAGGGTTGAGGCCTACCGGCCGGCCACCTGGATGATTCGAATCTCCGGATAGTTCTGGTTCCAGTCCTGCGGGATGTTATCGAAGATCAGGCGAAACTCCCGGGTCTCCCCGGACTGGATGGGCGCCGCGCTCACCGGCTGGGTATCCACATAGGGCTGCCGGGTTCGAATCAGCGTCAGCGGCATGGTTTCCTTCTTCGCAATGGGATTCGTGAACCCACGGAATGCCACCTGCACGGTGATCGCGGTGACCGTCTTTTGTCCCTGGTTGGTGATCTGGCCGTCGACATAGGTGGTTTGCGAGCCGGCCATGTTGCCGGCCTGGCTCATCTGGATGTTGGCGATGGGCAGACTCGCCGCGTAAGGGTCGGCGGGCGCCAGTCCCGCGCCGCCGGGATTCGGCGGTTCGGCTCGATGACTGAGGGTCACCAGCACCCCGATCGCGATCACTACCACGCCGAGAGCGATGATCCAGGGCATGGGCGACCGCGGTTCGCGCGCCGCTGGCTGCGGAGGGCGAAACAGTCCGGGCTCAGATCCAGGTGTGCTCATCGCGCGCTCTCTCCGAGGCGATTGTACCCCCGGGCTGCGGCGCATTGGCGCCGCGCGCTGAGCGATCTGCCATGAACCGAAGGTAACTGATGCGGCACACTGGCACGATGCGCAAGAAATAATTCTCAAGCTTCGCATCGTTATTGCCGAAGAATGTGTCTAAGCAAACAAGATTTTTTTCGTGAGGCCGCGTATGAATCCCGTCCCCGTCAACGAGCCGAAGAGCTCAAGTCGAAAGCAGGATTACGCCTATCGCATCGCCGCAGCAGCAGCGGCTCTGTTCCTGCTTCTTACCTGGCTTACCGCCTGACGGCGGCCACGGCCAGCTTCTCCTGCGAGCACAGGACGCTGCTTCCAGCCCACGCGCCAGTCTGAACTCATGCCGGCTCGTAAGTAGCTTCAAAAATGTCGGGCTTCACCGCGTAAAACTCCCCGTGTACACCCTTGACGATCCAGTCGCCGCGGCTCGCGACGTGTGCCACTTGCGATTTGCCCTCTCCGTCTTCCAGCGTCCTCACGCGAACATCCTGGTTGGGATACGGCCCATCGAGAACCGACGCACCGCTGCCGTCACGAGCAAAACGGCACAGCTCATCCCAGTTGTCGCCGGTCCACTGGACGGCGTCGATCACGACTGGCTTTTTGCGGAATTTCATACGCTGAGATATGAATGAGCCGTTGAGGAAGCCCACCGTGGTAGCAACAGACTAACGCCCTCCCGCCATTTCCGGGATGCGTCTGGCTCGGCTCCACTCCCCATCGCGTCTGTCAACGGGCGGCGGCCACACGCGCCAGCGCGCGCTTCAGCAGCACTTCCAGCGCCGCCTTATGCTCGGCATATTCCGCGTCGCTGATTTTGCCTTCCAGCCGCTCTGTCTCAAGCTGGAACAGTTCTTCCTTTAGCGCCGCAAGCGTTCCCGATGTCGTCCCAGCCTTCTGAGGCGCCCCGTTGGTAGCTGCGGCGGGAGCTGTTTGCGCCCGATACGCGGTCGCCTTCACGCCCGGCGGCAGGGTCGGCGTCAGCGGTGAAGGCTCTGGGGCAGCTGGCGCCATAGCCTGTCCGGGCTTGGCGCGGAGCGTGAACGCTGCCGCGATCACCAGCGCCAGGCCCAGCCCGCTCAGGAGGTACCACTTGTATTTCTGCAGCGGATCGGGAGTGCCGATGGGCACCGCGCCCGCCACGCCACCGCCCGGGCCGCCACTCTGCGCTGCCGGCTGATCCTGCCCTCCCTGCGCTCCCTGGTCGGTAGTAGGCATGCCCATGCCTTGTCCGCCCTGGCCCATTCCCTGGTTCTCGCCGCCCTGCGGATTCTGCTGCTCCCGCGGCATCGATCCCGTGCCGGATACCGTGAACGCCACGGAAGTCTCCGGCGGCACATTATTGGCAAGCCAGGTCTGCGTTCCCGGGCCGCTCGCCTCGCCGCCAAGCGCCTGAAAACTCTTTCCGCCGTCGAAGTTCATGCTCTTTGGCAGCATGACGGCAATGTTCTCCGCCGGCAGGGTCACGCGCGCGTTCAGCGTGGCGCTTCCGCTGTAGGGAACTCGATAGCCGATCTGAAACCGCGTCTCGCCGGGACGCAGCGGAAAGATAAACGCATAGTGCCCCTTGTCGCCCATCGGCACCGGCGAGTTCGAAACCGCCATCCCGCCCGGCCCGGTCGCCGTTGCACCCTCCAGGACTGCATCCTGGGGCAGATAGAACTCGAAGCTATGCGTGCTCAGCTGCGTCTTCGGCGGCTTCGACTCGTTACGGATGAAGTAGCTCTCCGTCACGCTCAGCCCCTGCGGGTCCGTTTCCATGCGCGAGACGTCGGCATAGAGGTGCAGCCCATCCACTTTCGGCGCCACATCGAAGACGTCGACGTTTACGACGGTCGTGTTCGGCGGCACCGGCCCGTAGTACGACGCCTTCTGATGCTCCACCTGGACCAGGTGCATGCCGGCGTTGTCCGGCACGGTAAAGGAGTAGTGCCCTTTGGCATCGATCGTCGTCCGCGCCGACTCCTGCATACCCTGCTGCAGGTCCAGCAGCACGGCGGTGTCGCCGGCCGCAGGCTTGTTTGTGGTCCGGTCGGTCACTGTGCCGGAAATCGTGGCCGCGCTCAGTGAAACGGGCAGCGCCACCGCGGCCAAAAGCGCAAATTGAGAAATCAGCTTCATGGGATTCCCGTCTTCTTCAAAATTCAGCCGTGCTGCGGGGCGAAAGCATCCGACTCCAGCAGGTCGATCTCGGCCACCGTTTCGGCCGCTTCGTTTTCCAGCATGGCCCGCTGCGACGCATAATCCTCTTCCGGATACTTCCCCGAGCGGTATTCGAAATTCAGGTCCCGCAGGTTATCGAACAGCACTTCTCTGCGCTCGCGCAGAAATTCGAGGCGCGTCTTTTGATGCTGAGCCTCCACGTTCTTCTCCGGCCAGAAGACATACAGGAACGCGCCGATCAGCAACAAGCCGCAGGCAATCGTCGTCATGTTCAAACCTCCGTCTCCTTGCGGATCCGCTCCCGCAGCTCGTTTGACACGGCATCATCCTCGACCGCCGGCATGGTCGCTGCCCGCAGCCGCCATTTCTTCACCAGCATGAAGGTCCCGGCCAGACCGAGCACCAGCAGCGCCGGCGGCACAACCCACGCAACGATGTTGAATTTCGTCAGCATGGGGGCGGCAAGAACCGTCGGCCCATATTTGTCCTGAAAGGCCGTGAGAATCGCGTCATTGGTGCCGCCGCCGGCAATAGCCGACCGCAGCTCGGCCAGCATGCGATCCGAATCCGGGCAGCCCACATGATTGCACTCGATGAGAATCTGGCTGCACCCGCAAACACACATCATTTTGTGGCCGAGATCGTTATAGCGCGCCTCGGTGTCCGCCGAGCCCAGCGTGACCACTCCCAAAACTATCAGCAGCGGCAACAGCGCCAATCGCATGAACTGCCGCATCAGTTGCCTGCCCTTCCTGCCGGAACCGGTTCAGCCGGAACCGCCGCCCGATGCCGCTGCGCCGCAATTGCCGCGCTCAGATTGGGCGCCAGCGCAATCCCCGTGCCGAAGATGGTCACGATCAGCCCAATCCAGATCCACGCCACCAGCGGATTCAGGAACGCCTTGATCACCGGCTGGCCCGTGGCCGGATCCTTGCCGGCATAAATGACGTACAGGTCTGCCACCAGCGTGGAGTGGTTGGCGACAATCGTCGACGGCTGCTGGCTCGCCGCATACACGCGCAGCTCCGGCGCCAGCTTCGTCACGAAATGGTCGCCGCGATACACATTCAGCAGTGCAAACTCCGTGTCGTAATTCGGATTCGAATCCTGCGAATAATCGAGGCACTCCACCCGATATGGCCCGAGCATGAAGCTCTGCTTGTAGTTCATCGTCTGCTCGTGGCTCTGGTTGAACGCCTGCCCGCTGATCCCGATAAAGATCAGCACAATCCCGAAGTGAACGATGTACCCGCCATACCGGCGCGTGTTGCGCCGCGTCAGCTCTACCATCGACATCAGCAGATTCTGGCCCGATTTCCCCTGGATCACCCGCGCGCCCCGGAAAAACTCCGCGGAGATCGCCGTCAGCACAGCAGCCGCCATGGCAAACGTGATCCACGCGTAGAACGCGCCCTGCCCATCCGTCGTGAAAATCGTCCACGGATGCACGCCCAGCGGAATGATCGCGATGGCCACCACCAACCCGACGGTCGCCGGCAGCACGAAGTTCTTCCGGATGCTTCGCATCGAAGTCGAGCGCCACGCCAGCAGCGGGCCGATGCCGGTGAGAAACAGCAGGAAGACGCCGATCGGCACAGCCACGCGGTTATAGAACGGCGCGCTGACCGTCACCCGATTGCCCTGCACGTACTCCGACAGCACCGGGAACAGCGTCCCCCACAGCACGGTGAAGCACGCGGCCAGCAGAACGAGGTTATTGAACAGGAAGCTCGATTCGCGCGAGACCAGCGACTCCAGCTTGTGCTCGGTTTTCAGATGGTCGCGCTGCAGGATGTAGGTGAACAGGCACACAGCCAGCACGATCACCAGGAAAACCCAGAACCAGGTGCCGATCGCGGACTGCGCGAAGGCGTGCACGGAACTCACCAGCCCCGACCGCGTCAGCAGCGTGCCCAAAATCGCCAGCATGAACGTGGAGAAGATCAGCCACACGTTCCACGACTTCATCATGCCGCGCTTTTCCTGCATCATCACCGAGTGCAGGAAGGCCGTGCCCGTCAGCCACGGCATCAGCGAAGCGTTCTCCACCGGATCCCAGCCCCAGTACCCGCCCCAGCCCAGCACGGAGTACGCCCAGTGCATGCCGAGGAAGATGCCGACGGTCAGGAACAGCCACGTCACCATGGTCCAGCGCCGCGTGATGTGGATCCATTTCTCGCCCGGATACCGCATCATCAGCGCGCCCAGCGCAAAGGCAAACGGCACGCTGAATCCCACGTAGCCGAGGTAGAGCATGGGTGGGTGAATCACCATCTCCGGATACTGCAGTAACGGGTTGAGTCCGTTGCCATCCGGAGGCACCGCGCCTGTCACCAGCGAAAACGGGGTCGCCGCCACGTTCACCAGCAGCAGGAAGAAGACCTGAATCCCCGCCAGAATCGTCGAGGCATAGGCGGTTAGCTTGACATCGACCTTGTGCCGCGCGCGCAGCACAAACCCGTAGGCCGACAGCAGAAACGCCCACAGCAGCAGCGATCCCTCCTGCCCGGACCACAGAGCCGCAAACTTATAGGCCGCCGGCAAGGCGCGATTCGAGTGCTCGGTAATGTACGCGACCGAAAAGTCGTTAGTGAAGGCCGCCCATACCAGTGCAAAGGCCGCGCAGGCCGTGGCGAAGAAGCTCGCGATGCCGGCACGCCGGGCGGTTTCGGCGAGCTTTTCGGGGGAAATCCAGGATCGCCTGCCTGTGGCCAGCTGGCGCAGCGCCACCGCTCCTGCCAGCAGGTTGTACCCGCTCAGAGCGAGCGCGACGAGAAGTGCAAAACTGCCAAATGCAGGCATAGGGATCGACCTTTTGATTGTCGCACTTTCAGGAGATCAGCGACGGCCACGCGGCAACCAGGGAACACTCTGATCTTCACGTCCGGCGGCGCGCGGCGCTGTGACAAATCTCACACTAAGCCCGCGGAAGTGGCAATCGATAGACAGGCGTGGAGTCTTGTCAGGAGGCTAGGCCGTCCGGCCGATTGGCTGCGTCAGCAGCGACCGCACCAGCGCCAGCAGCTCATCCGGAGGGAAGGGCTTGACCCGGAAGATGACGTCGAGATCGTCATAATCATCCTCGGCTTCCGCCAGCCCGCTCAGCACCACCACCGGCAGATCCGGATATTTCGCCCTCAGTTGGGCAACAAACTGTGGGCCATTCATCCCCGGCATCAGGTGGTCGGTGACTACCAGCCCCACGGGCCGCAGCACCCCCCCCTGATCGAGCATGGCAAGAGCCTGTCTTCCATCGCACGCAACCGCGACGTTCCCGCCCGCGCGGGCCAGAATGGCTTTTCTGGTGGTCGCCTGAATGCAGTTGTCGTCCACCAGCAGGATGTCGGCAATCATTGGAAAGGGGGATTCCTTGAGAGAGATTTAGGTTGCCTTACAAAAGCGAGAAAGTTGACTAAAAAGATTCCCTTTCAGCGGCCCAGGAACCCCTTTTTACCCGCCGTTACCAAAAAGGGCAAGACCGGGCCAGGGAATATCGATGCCACTTTCGTCCCATCCTGTGGAATTCCGAAGTGGCAGGCAAAACGAAAGCGGAGGGTCGCCCCTCCGCTTCGCGTTACAGTGTTTTGTTTCGGCTCAGTAGCTCAGAAGGTGATGCGTCCTCCGAACTCCATCGCGCGAGGCGAGTTGGCCTGGCTATTCAGCACACCCCATGAGCCAGTTTCACCCAGTCCCAGCGATGGATCGCCGAATTGCCGGTGGTTCAGCATGTTGGTCGCGATGAACGAGAACTCGAAGGTCGCCGACTCAGCAATGCGAACGTCCTTCTTGATCTGCCCATCCATGTTCCAGTAAGGCTGCCCCATAATCGGGCCCACGCCGGGGTTCTTGGTGTCGATGCCGAGAATCGGCGCGCGGACCTGGTTGTAGACCGCTAACGGATTCTTGAACATATTCACCGCTGTGACCGACGTTGCGGTTCCCACCCCGGTAGCTGAATCGCCGGCTACACCGAAGATTGCGGAATGTCCGCCCTTGTACGGCGTGGTGAAGACGCACTGCTCGTTGTCGAAATAGCTGGCGCCGTCGCCAGATCCAAACGACTGAGCGTTGGACCACGTGCTGCAGTAGACCGGCGGTCCGGACCCGGCGGTGAAGATCGGAGCGAACGTCCACCCACCCGCCGCGCGTCCCAGGAAGCCGTTCTGTCCCCTGAACCACGGCTCTGAGGCCACGATGTAGGTGTTGTAAACGATTCTGCGATCGAACGCCTGCTCGCCGTACATCTTGCCCAGATCGAAGGCATCGTTCGGCGTGTATTCGCTCGACGCCTGCACGAACGCGCCCGTGCCCAGCGCCTTGCTGTAGGTAAAGTTGTGCTGCATGGTCAGCCCGTGCCAGCCGCGCGTGCCAAAGCTGACGAACACGCCGTTGTAGTTGCCATACCCCACGCTGGCGTTCTCGGCGATGCCGCTGGTCTGCTGTCCGTTGGCCCCAAAGGGTGAGCCTGGAATCGGCGTGTTCTGCATGGTGCGCGCGAAGTTAAACCCGCCATTGTCCAGATCCGACCACAGGCTCCAGACACCCTGCGTTTCGAGGTTGCCCAGCTCCTGGTCCAGCACCGCCGCTGTGCAGCTGGCGTACCCGTTGCAGTACCCTGACGCCTTCAGTGAGGATTCAAGGAAGGGCTGAGCCGTAACTGCGCTGATGTAGCTGGTATAAGCCGCGGTCCCCGAAGCCGGCACACTGGCTCCGCAGGCGGCCGCGGAGGTCGCGCATCCCAGATACTTCTCCAGGTTCGCATAGGCCGCCTGGAACTGCTGCCCGCCCTGCGACATCATGTACGGCACAGCGTTCAGGTTGATGGGCTGGTATTCGTGGTGGATCAGGCGTCCGATGTACCCGACCTCCAGCAGCGACTTTTGTCCGATTTGCCGCTGGATCGTCAGATCGAACGAGTCGACGTCGTTGGGACGGAAATGCGGATCCATCGCTTCGTTGGCCGACCCGGCTACCAGGTTATACCCGGTGAAGGCAGGCTGAGGCAGCGTGGGAGCCGCTGCCGGTAACGGAGCGCTGTTCCCATCCACCCCGACGCGGAACGCGTTGGCGGCCGTCGGGTTGCTGGAACCGCACGTCCCGTTGGACAGAGCGGTCCGGCACAGCACAGGCTGGATCAGGCCGACGCCGAGCAGCGGCACCAGCACCAGGTCCACGCCGTTCAACCGGCCATAGATGCGCCCGTATCCACCGCGGATGACCGTCGCTTTGGAGAAGCTCGGGTTCCACGCCACGCCCACACGCGGGCTGAACGATCCGTAGAACGGATCGTAAGGGTACTTCTCCCCGGCGCCCACGTTGCCGACCAGCGCAAACCCGAGCTCCGGGTTGTACGGCTGTCCCTGCAGCGCGGCGTTCTTCCGCTGGGTCAGATAGTCATCTGCCACAACCGGCTCGTCGGAGGCATCCACCAGCACGGTGGCTTTGCCATTCTGTTCCGCGGGAGGCATTTCCAGCGTGTACCCGAGGCCGTAGGTGAGCGTGAAGCTCGGCTTCATATGCCAGGTGTCGCTGAGATACGCGTTGTAATAGTCGATGTTCATCTGATCGAACGCGTGGGTCAGCGGCGGGTTAAGTGCCAGGGTGGGACCGCTGCGGGTGTAGGCGACCTGCGCATCGGTGACGATGCCCAGCGCTGCCGCCGCTACACGGCTCGAGTTCTTGTTGACCGGGAATCCGCCGCCCAGACCGCTCATGTCGACCAGGCCCGCGCCCGCCGAATCCCCCAGCTGGTAGGTCGGCGTGAAGTTGATACCGCCGCCGTTGTCGCTGCGCTGGTGGTAGTTGAAGTTGTGCTGGAACTGTCCGCCGAACTGGAGCAGGTGGTTGCCTTTCAGCAGCGAGAGGTTGTCGCTGAAGAAGTTGTCCTGCCCGTCCCAGAAACGCGTGCGGATGCTCTGCGTGGCAACGGTGTACGGCGCCAGCACATTCTGCGCTGTTTCCCCAAACGGCTCCATCGCTCCGCCCAGTCCGGAGACCTGCGGCGGCGCGTTCTCGTCGCCCCACTGCCAGTAATTGCGCAGGAAGCTGTAGTGAAAGTCGTTGGTCAGGTTGGTCGTGATGCTGGTCGTCAGGCCGGTCACCAAATACCACGGCTGCTGCGGCCGTGTGGCCACGGAGGCTGGAACTCCCAGCTTGTCGCCGGGGAAGAACCCGCCGATATCCGTCTGCGCACTGGATGCCTGGGTCAGCTTGTAGTAGCGATAGCTGGCGAACCAGTTCCATTTGGAGCTGAAGGCGTGGTCGATGCGGACAGCCATGTCGTTGCTGCTGAGCGGCAGCGACATGTTGGCCACGAACGCCGATGTGTTGAGGCCGTCGCAGTCCGGACCGGCGATGCTGCCGCACGATCCGCCAGCCAGATTCCCCTTCGGCTCATACTTGCTCCACATTGCCAGAACATCCGGGTTGATGCCGATGCCGCGGGGATCGATCGACTTCAGGTTGTAGGGGTTTCCATCCGTCCCATAAATGGTGCCTGCTTCCAGGCTCGCCGTGGGCACAACCCTGTAGAGCGTCGTCGATTGCGGGTAACGGAAGCCTTCGAAAAATCCGAAGATGTACGTCCTGCCGCCTGCGAACGCCGGCAGGATGAATCCGCCCGCCTTCGCCCCGAAACGGCTGTAGTGATACTGCGTCAGGGGAACGGCGTACTGGTTGTTCTGCCAGCTGTTCGCGTCGAAGCCGTTGTCGAGGTAGTACTCGTAGACTCCACCATGCCAGCGGTTGGTGCCGCGCGGTGTCGCAAACTCCACCTGCGCACCCGCTGAGTTGTCGAAGTCGGCCGTCTGGTTCGCGGTGTTGACCTTCACTTCCTCCACGCTGTCCTGGGGCGTGGGCATCACGCCGGTCGGCCCGCTCGCCAGCATTCCATTGGCCGAGGATACGCCGGTGGGATCACCGGCGAAGCTGCCCGTATAGACGGCCATGCTGCCGTCCATGTCGTTCGTGATTTGTCCGCCATCCAGCAGGAAGGTGCTCTGATCGTTCACCGCTCCCGCCACGCTGCCGCTCGGGTCGACGCCCGGCTGCATCGATGTGAAGGTATTCACGTCGTGGTTCAGGCTGGGCAGGGAATCGATGGCCTCCTGCGGAATCGTCTGACCTACGGTGGAGTTGAGCGTCTGCAATTCGGTGCCGATCGCCTGGACCTCGACGGTTTCCGTGCCGCCGCCCACTCTCATCTTCATGTTGAGGGTCAGCTGGGTGCCAATGTTCACCTCCGCGCCCTCGGATCTCTCGGTCGAGAATCCGGCCTTGGAAACCGTAATGGTGTAGGTTCCCGGTGGCACCGTGGTGAAGGCGAACTTGCCGGCCGCGTTGGTCACGTCCGACAGCTTCACACCCGCCGACACATCCGTCAGCATCACCGTCGCGCCCGGAACCAGCGCTCCACTCGGGTCGGAGACCGCGCCGACCACCGTGCCCGTGTTCGTTGCCTGGCCAAATGCATGGATCGCGAGGCCGGTACAGGCCCAAAATGCGGCCGCGACCGTCACGATCACCCAATGTAGCTTGAGTTGCCTCATCACAGCTCCTCCATCAAGGGGTTATCTCGCTTTGCATTATTCACGACTGCCGGGCGACGATTCTGGGGTGCCCGGACTGAACGACCAGGTCTCTCCATCGGCGAGAAGACCTGTTTCCCTACCATTTGCTTTTTGAAACCCAAGCAGGTACTGATTCGTGCAAAAACCGGAATTCGCTACGGGGCGAGAACAACAAACTTGTGCTGGGGAAGGCTTTCTGCACCACGCTCTTGCAATCATGAGTCCATTTTCGGACACCTGAAATCAAGTACTTAAGTACCGTGTTTCCCTGATGAAATCCAGAAATTCATATTATTGTCACGATTTCTCCGTGATTTCAGATGACCTTTTGCTGACATTTTGCGTCTGATGCGAAACGCCTGGCCCATGCCTGGATTGGTCCTCCCGGGCCCCGATCCGCACGCTGTCCCGAAGTCCATCGTCGTTCCAGAAAACAAAAGGCGCCCGAAGGCGCCTTTTGTTTTCTGAGTGAGGTTACGGCTAGAAGTAGATCTTCGCGGCTAGCTGCGATTGACGTCCTGCGGCTGCTCCCGAGACCACTCCTAAAGCACTGCTCCCATACGTGCTGGTGGGGTTCGAGAACTGCGTGTGGTTGAAGACGTTGTCGCTCTCCATACGCAATTGCAGGCTGATGCCCCGCTCCGACGAGATGATGAAGTTCTTGGCCAGGATCATGTTGGTGTTATTGATTCCGGGTCCGTGGTAGGGATCGCGGTGGACGTTACCGAAGGTGCCCAGCGGCTCAGCCGAAAAGATTGCTGGGCCGGTAAACCCGGATACTGCCTGGGCGTTCGTCATGTAGATGCTGGAACCCGCCAGGTTGGCTCCATAGGGCTGCCGGTTTCTCAGATTGCCGAAGACCGGCTTGCCGGTCTGCTCCGGCACGTCCGGGCAGGCATAGAAGTTGACGCCGGCCGCGCACCACAGCGAACGAGAGGTGCCGCCCGCATACGAGATGTCGTACGGAAAGCCCTGCGCCAACGTCAGGATGCCGGAAATCTCCCAGCCCGAGAGAGCAATGTTCTTCGCCGAATAATCGCTGCCGGCAAACTTCGGCACGACATACACCGGTGAGAAGACGAGGCGGTTCCGTACGTCGAACGCCGAGTCGCCATAGTTCAGCGCCGGATCGAACTGGTTGTAGCCGCGCGTTCCGCTCTCGCCGAAGCCGGCGTTCTCGAAGCTCGACCCGTTGTCCAGCGCGTGCGCATAGGTGTAGGCCAACTGGAACATCAGCCCGTGCGTCGCGCCCTTCTGCACAAATGCCTGCATCGAGTGATAGCTGGAGGAGCCGTACGAGCCAACCGTTCCCACGCTGGCGATGGCGCCGTCATTGCCGATCGTGTTTTGTGGGTAATACAGCGGCTGGTAGTTGCGGTCCGCCTGGCAGGTTGTATCGGTAAGGCACTCGGCATGACCCGCCGCGGTTTCGTAATCGCTCTCGTAGGTGACCTGGTTACGCCGCGCCAGTGAACCCACGTAGCTCACGCGCGCGACGACGTTGGACGGGAACTGTCGCTCTATGCCGAGCTGGAAGTTCTCCGCGTAGGGCGCGCGGAAGCTGGGTCCGTAGGTGCTGATGTCGAACGGCTCCAGCGTGTTCCACGTTGCGGCCGATATCGTCTGACCCTTGTGCGGGAAGGCATACGGGAACTTGTTGGTGTACACAGTACCGGTGTTGATGTCCTGGTAGGGATTGGCGAACGAAGGACCGGTGACCGTTGGATCGTTGGCCGCATAGTCCAGCACGCCGCTCGAGGTCAGACCGAACGGAGGCGTCTCCAGCGTCTGCAGAGACGACTCTTCCTCGGTTCGGTTGTAATAGATGCCGATCCCGCCGCGGACTGCGAACTTCCTCTCGCCACCCGAGAGCCAGCCCTCGTTGGGAGCCCATGCGAATCCCAGCCGTGGCCCAAACTCGTCGTACTTGGTCGTTGCTTCGCCCGAATTAAGGCAGCCACCCTCGCCCGGATACGCGATATCGGTCGGCGCCCCGCCAAAGAGTGTGGAGTTAAACCCATTGTTGAAGCAGGCGATCCCTTCACCGCCGTACTGATGGTTGCGCAACGGGGTATCGATCGAATAGGCCAGACCGTAGTCCAGCGTGAGCGAGTCCGACAGCTTCCACGTGTCCTGCCCGAAGAAATAGTTCAGGAACGCATCCGCCTGAATGGTGGCGCCCGAACCCTGTCCATAGGTATCCGGAACGCCGAGCATGAAGTCCAGCGTGCCGTCGCCGCTGGTGAACGGGCTGCTGGTGTTATCGAAACCAAACGCGCCGTTATTCCTGGCGGAGAACGGGTTGGAAACGTTGAAGCGTTCTCCTTCATACCCAAACTTCAGCGCGTGCCGGCCGATCACCTTGGAAACGGAGTCGTCCAGCTGCAGTGCCTGATCGATGCGGGGCTGCGGTCCGTTCGTGCTAAAGCCAAGCGTAAAGCCGACGCCATTCAATCCGCTCACTGAGATCGACGGCAAGCCTTCACCCGCCGTGTTCTCCGGGCTGATATCGAAGCCGACGCTCGATGGAGCCGCAGGGGTTTGCGGAATCACCGCCTGGAAGTTGAAGCGAGTGTAATGCGCGGCCAGGTCGTTCACCAGCGTCGGACCGAACTGGTGCACGTAGTCGAACGTGATCTGCTGGATGTTCTCTGTATCCATGTCCCCGAAACCGGGCAGCGTGGCGCCCGTAAACGGCAGCGTCTCGGTTTCGTTTACCCGGTGATCGATGTAGATCCCGTAGAACTGGTTCTGCGGGTTCAGAGCGTAGTCGATCCGGGCGATGTACTGGTTAATCGTCTCCGGTACCACCGCGTCGAAAAGATAGCTGGCACCGTTGTTGGGCGCAGGGATGTATTTCGACGAGAGAGTCTTGGAGATCGGGTTGATCGCCGACGACGGGAACACCCCGCCATTCGAATATGCGCATTGCGCCCAGGTATCGCCAGCGCAACCGGGGATGGAGATGGTCGACGGAATTGGCGTTGCCGTAAATGCACCCCAGGTACCCGTAGCTCCTGGGTTTGCTCCTGCCGCTCCAGCATCCACCGAGAAGTTGCCACCCAGTTCCGCCTGGGACGGGATTGTAACGTTGCCGCCGCTCTCCGGCGTGATCTGGCGGGTCCCCTGATAACCGAAGAAGAAAAACAGCTTGTCCTTCAGGATCGGGCCGCCAACCGTTGCACCCGGGATGTTCTGGTGGTACTTCGTAACTGTAGGATCACCGGTCTGGATGCTGTGGAAGTAGAAGTTCGCGGTATTCAGGAACGTGTCGCGGTAAAACTCGAAGACGTCGCCGTGGAAATGGTTGGTGCCTTCCTTAATGGTGGCGCTCACAATGCCGCCCGAGTTGCGATCGTACTCGGCGTTCAGCGGGCCTTCAATCAGGTTGAACTGGTCAATGGCGTCGAGGTTCGGTGCGATGACCAGCGTGTTCAGCGCGATGTCATTCGTGTCGGCGCCGTTGATCAGGAAGCTCGACTGCTGGGTCTGCGCGCCGCTCACCGAGTAGGTTCCGAAGCGATCGCTCGAGGCCTGCACGCCCGGCAGAGTCAGCTCCAAACCTGTGAAGTTGCGGCCGATCAGCGGCAGCTCTTCCATCTGCTGCGAGTTGATCACGTTGCTTAGCTGCATCTGGCTGGTATCCACCTGCACCGCAGCCGCGTTGACCTGCACGACCTCGGTCTGCGATCCCACCGTCAGGTGAATCGCTTCCTCATACTCCTGGTCGATGGTGAGGACGATGCCGTTGGCCGTAAACGTCTTGAACGCCGGAGCCGACGCGGTGATGGAATAGGTTCCGACCGGGAGGTCCGGGAACAGATACACGCCGTCCGACGCCGATACCGTGTCGAACTTTATCCCGGTTGCAGCGTTCGTGGCCGTGATTTTGACCCCGGCAACGACGGCTCCCTGCGGATCCATGACCGCTCCCTTGATGCGGCCATTGACGTCTGCCGCATAGGCCGTGCCCAGCGCGGCCATCAGGCCTATTACGACGGCAACCTTTTGCCAGAATTGCAGCTTTTTCATGACTTTTCGGTCCTCGTGTGATTGAAAGTGTTTGAACTTCCGGTCCGGAATTCGCGATCCAGACCCCCTTCAGGAAGAACAGCCGTTGCGAGAGGGACGAGGACCTAAGCGCAATTCTCTGGCCAATCCAGCGTGCCAAATAATTAGTGGGCACACCCGATGAGACAGCGACGCCTTGGTCCGACCATAAACTTATGATATTAAACGGATTGAACCGTCTTTACGCAGAGTTCTGATAGCTAATTTAATAGTAAACAATGACTCGTGTAGTTGTCATACTAATAACTACTGCTGAAAGGCATTCATCCAGAAATTCATAGCACTTTCGTGGGAATGTATGGCATCTCAGAGCCACACGTACCTTAGCGACGGACCTTCCCATTCCACTGGTTCCCGCCGGCACCGCCTCCGTCCCTTATACCCAAACCAGCCTCGTCCAGCGCCCCACCCTTTACTTATGAAAAAATAGAAGAAACCTGCCTCGAAGAGGGGGCAATCCATGAACACTCTCAAGACTGCATTCCTGCTCACCGCCCTGACTCTGCTTTTGGTTCTCCTCGGCAGCCACTGGGGCGAAAACGGCATGATTTTCGCCTTCATCCTCGCTGCCGCCATGAACTTTTTCAGCTATTTCTATTCCGACAAACTGGCCCTCAGCATGTACCACGCCCAGCCCGTCACCAGAGAGCAACTGCCTCGCGCCTATGAAGTGGTGGAGCGCATGACCCAGCGCCTCGGTCTGCCCATGCCGAAGATCTACGTCATCCCCACCGACGCACCCAATGCCTTCGCCACCGGACGCAACCCGAAGCACGCCTCGGTCGCCGTCACCCACGGCATTCTCCAACTCCTCAACGACGATGAGCTCGAGGGCGTCCTCGCCCACGAGCTTGGGCATGTGAAGAATCGCGACATTCTCACCAGTTCCATCGCCGCCACACTCGCCGGCGCCATTGTTCTGCTCGCCCGTATGACCTGGTGGGCGGAAATGTTCGGCGGTTTTGGCGGAGGCGGACGCGATCGCCGCGGCGGCGGCATCAGCGCGCTTTTCATGCTGATCCTCGCGCCCATTGCGGCCATGCTGATCCAGCTTGCCGTCTCGCGTTCGCGCGAATACGAAGCCGACGCTACCGGCGCCCACATCACCGGCAATCCTTACGCGCTGGCCAGCGCTCTGGAGAAGCTGGATGCGTACTCGAAGCGCATACCTATGCTGGGCTCGCCCTCGACCGCGCATCTGTTCATCGTGCAGCCGCTGCTCAGCCGCGGCGATTTCGCGAATCTCTTCTCGACGCATCCGCCTATCGCGAAGCGGATTGAGCGGCTCATCGGCCGCCCCAGCGTTTACGGCGCCCCGCAGCGCTGAACACGGCGATCGGAACATACATCCCGTTGCCTATTGCACTCTCGCAGCCTTCGGAGCCCATCCCAATCCATCCGCGCCTTTGCCCGCGCTGATCAGCTTCTCGACCTTCCATTCCGCCAGGTCGATCGCCGCGACTTGTCCGGTGCCCTCGCACGATACATACGCGACCTTACCATCCGGCCGGATCAGAATCTCCTGCGGATCCGCCGCAACGTTGACCGTGCGCGCTACCTGCAACGACCCCAGGTCGATGACCGCCACTTCGTTCTTCGCGGGAATCGCGAGCAACAGCCACTTTCCATCCTGCGTTGCGGCCGCCCCATAGCCCATGCCGGGCAGATCCACCCACGTCTTCACCTGCTTCGCCGCCGTATCGATCACCGCCAACCGTGGCTGCTTCACATCCGATGTGAACACCAGCCGGTCATCGCGCGAAATCGCAATCCTCTGCACTTCTCCCGCAACTGGAATCACCGCCACCGTCTTGCGCCCCATCATGTCCAGCACGGAAACCGTGCCTGGCCCCACGTTCGCCGTGTAGCCCATCCGGCCGTCGTGGGACAGCACCAGCATGTGCGACTCCTTTTGCCCCGTCGGAATTTTGTCCACGATCTGCAGGCTTTGCGGATCGATCACCGTAATCGCATCGTCCAGCTCGGTCGTGACGTAGAGCAGCCCGTGCGCGGCATCGAGCACGGGTTGATGGGGTCGCACGCCGTGCCCGAAATTGATTACACCCTTCACCTGCTGCAGGCCGAGATCGATCACCAGCAGCTTCTGCCCGTCGATGCCCGGCTTGCCCACCCCGGAGTTGCCGTAGATCGGCAGAAACGCGGTATGCCCATCCGACGAGCCGGCAATCTCGTGCCCCCACTGCCCAGGCACATCCTCGCCAATCGTCGCAATCTCCTGTCCGGAAGCGGGGTCGATGACACTCACCGTGCGATCTGCCTGGTTCGCGACCAGCAGCGTCTGCGCGCTGAGACCTGTTCCCGCACCCGCCAGCAACAGCACCAAAGCTAAGGTTCTTTTCATAGCTCCGCCACTATACCTGCTCACCGGCTGGCTTGCTAACGACGGCCTCACTTCGTGCCGATCCTGCTCGTCTTTGATTTCCTGCACCCTGGCCTCCATACGCTGTACCCTGTCTTGCATGAAAACCCTGCTGCGCACCCTGGTCTGGCTGGCTCTCATCGTGTGGCTCGGCGGACTCTTCTTCTTCCCCGTCGCCGCCACGGCTGCCTTCAGCACCATCGCTGACACTCACACCGCCGGCACGATCGTCGCCAAATGCCTCAACGTTCTGCATCATGAAGGCCTCGTCGCCGGATGCCTTATCGTTTTGCTTCTGGCGATTGGCATGGCCACGCGCGTCTTCCGGCCCAGCATCGTCGTGGGCATCGTCGTCACCCTCGTCATGCTCGGACTCACCGCCTTCTCCCAGTACTCGATCATCCCTCACATGGAGAAGGACCGCATCGCCGCGGGCGGAGCCATCGACAGCGTCCCGCAATCGGACCCGCGTCACGCGGACTTCGACCGCTTGCACCGCAACTCTGAACATCTTGAAGAAGCCGTCATGCTCGGTGGCGTGATCCTCGTGGTTCTCCTCGCGCGTGACCGTGAAGGCCGCTGAAATGATCAGGCTCCGGCCTGCGTGGCCAGTCCTTCCGCCACGCTAATGTTTTTCACCAGCGCTTCGGGCACGCCGTGCCGGGTCCGCAGATACTCGGGGCTGTTCCACGAGAGCCACACCACACCCTCGTTGTCTTCCCACACCAGAATCTTCAGCGGCAAATCGATCGCGATGCTCGGGGCCGCCAGCATCACCGGCGTCCCTCCCGCCGGATTCCCGAAGATCAGCAGCTTCGTCGGCTGCATCTGGATTCCTGCCTTCGCCGCTTCGCCGCTGTGATCCACCAGAGCAAACAGGGTCACGCCCTTCGCCTGCAGCAGGCTCTTCAGCCGGTCCACCGTCTGGTCCACCGTGTGGTGACTGCGCTCGCTCACAATTCCGTTTCCAGTTGCTGGCATGCCCGCCCTCCTCGATCGCCATCACACCCAACGATGCACAAAGGTTCCGTTTGAATCATCTTTCTGCGCGGCATTGCCGCGAATCTTCACGAAAAGGATTTCCAAATCGCGGAGAGGCGCGCTATTCTCTCGCCCTCTCTTCCATCAGCGCCAGCATATTCCCTGCCGGATCCTTCAGGAACGCCAGCCACAAATCGTGGCTCTTCATCCGCGCCACCAGATGCGGCTCCTGCACGAACTCCACGTTCTTTTCCCTAAGTGCCGCGTGAACAGCCTGAATATCCGCCACCCGGTAGTACAGGATCGTTCCGTCCATCCCGGCCGCCGGCTTCTCCGTTCCCGGTTCTGAAGCCCCGATCAGCAGACGCACAGTCCCGCACTGAAAGAATGCCATCCTCCGCGCATCGAACAGGAACTTCATCCCCAGCACGTCCCCATAGAACGCCTTCGCCTCCTCTAAATTCGGAACCGTTACCGCAATCTGCCCGATTTCCCCCAGATGAACCGCCACCGCATCCTTCGTCATCGCGAATTCTCCTTTTTATTAGCTCAGCTAATGATCTATCATGAACCCGGCTACACATGTCAACCAGAAAGCGCATCGATTCCGAAGCAACCGCCGAGTCTCTTCACTCGGCTGCCATTCATCTGCTGCGCAGGCTGCGCCACGCCGATGCAGCCTCCGGCCTCAATTCCGCCCGGCTCTCGGCTCTCTCCGTCATCGTCTTTGCCGGCCCCATCACCCTCGGCCGTCTCGCCGATGCGGAACAGGTCCGCCCGCCAACCATGACCCGCATCGTCAACGCGCTGGCAGCGAAATCACTCGTCACAAAGACCGCCAGCGCGAGCGATCGCCGCACCATCCACCTCTCCGCGACCATGAAAGGCAAGCGCCTGCTCCTTCAGGCGCGCCGTCGCCGCATCCGCTCCTTAGCGCGACAGATCGCGATCCTCAGCCCTCACGAGCAAAAAACCTTGCACAGGGCCGTAGCGATCCTCAACAGCCTTGCCGCACGCCCCGTGACATTGTGAATAGTCGCCAAACGCGGGAACCAGCGCCCGCCCATCTCCGTACCTTCGGCTCAGCAGTTCCATGAGGTCCCCAGGTTGAAGCTATCCATCGAGAATGTCGGCAAGTGTTATCGCGGCAAGGTGTGGGCGCTGCGCCGCTTCAGCCTCGAACTGAAGTCCGGCGTCCTCGGCCTGCTCGGCCCCAACGGCGCGGGAAAAACCACGCTGATGAGCATCCTCGCCACCATTACGCGCGCTACCGAAGGCAAGGTGACCTGGAACGATACCGACCTGGCTACGAATCCCAATACTTTGCGCACGGTGCTCGGCTACCTGCCCCAGGATTTCGGCGTTTATCCCAACCTGAACACGCAGGAATTCCTGGAGTATCTTGCCGCCGTCAAAGGCCTGGACGCGACGGCTGCGCGCCGGCGCATCGACCAGCTCCTGAACCTCGTCAACCTCGCCGATGTGCGCAGTCGCCCCCTGGGCGGCTTCTCCGGCGGAATGAAGCAGAGAGTCGGCATCGCTCAGGCGTTGCTCAACGACCCACAGCTCCTCATCGTCGATGAGCCCACCGCCGGACTCGACCCCGAAGAGCGTGTTCGCTTCCGCAATCTGCTCTCTGAGCTATCCGGCGAACGCATCGTAATTCTCTCCACGCACATCGTCTCCGACGTTGAAGCGACGGCCACCGACATCGCCCTTATCTCGAACGGTGCTCTCGTCGCCCATGCCGCGCCGGAAGACCTGCTGCGCCGGGTAGAAGGCCGCGTGTGGGAGTGGGTCGTGCCCAGCGCCGATCTGAATGCCGTGAAACAGTGCTACCGCATCAGCAACACCGCGCGGCGCAGTGACGGCGTCCACGTGCGCGTGCTCACCGAGGAGCCCCCAGCCGGTGCGCAGCCCGTCGCACCCACGCTCGAGGATGCCTACCTCGACTCGCTGTCGATCTATCGCGCGGGCGCTACCGCATGAAGCGCGGCCGTGTTCTCTGGCACCTGGTCAAGGCCGACTTCCTCGGCCGCGTGCGCCGCACCAGCTTCCTTGTCACTCTGGCCTTCGCCGTTTTCCTCGGTTACCAGACCTTCGCCGGCCACGTCGTTCTGCGGCTCGACGATTATCGCGGCGTCTACAACTCGGCGTGGGTCGGCGCGCTCATGGGCGTGGTCACCAGCTCGTTTCTCACTCTGGTCGGCTTCTACATCGTGAAAGGCGCGATCCTGCGCGACGAAACCACACGCGTGGGCCAGATCCTGGCCGCCACACCCATGAGCAAAAGCTTCTACACGCTGGCCAAATTTCTGGGCAACTTCGCGGTGCTCGCCGCTATGGTGCTTGTGATGGCAGGTGCGGCGCTCTGCATGCAGATGTTCCGCGCCGAAGACCGCGCGCTGCACCTTTGGACTTTGCTTTCTCCCTTGCTGCTCTACGCCCTGCCCGCGATGGCCTTCGTTGCCGCGCTCGCCGTTCTCTTCGAGACGCTGCCGGTGCTGCGCGGCGGCGTCGGCAATGTCGCCTGGTTCTTCCTCTGGACCGGGCTGTTAGCAGCCGGAATCGGCCCAGCAGTGACCCACGGCGGTTCGCTCACCAGGGCCGACTACTTCCACGACTTCAGCGGCCTTCCCACCATGGTGGTCCAGATGCGAACGGCACTGCTGAAGGTCGACCCCGGTTTCCAGGACGGTATCTCCCTCAGCATCGGGGGGAAACCGCCGCAGCATCGCTTTGTCTGGACCGGCATTCGCTGGGACTCGGTCCAGGTGGCCGCGCGGCTCACGTGGTTCGCTTACGCCATCGCCGCCGCACTGCTCGCTTCTCTCTTCTTCCATCGCTTCGACCCGGCGCGGGAGCGCTTCGCGCGGAAACAACAGGAGGCCCCGGACCGCCCGGCTGTGCAGGAGCTGGCAGCAGCGCGCGAACTGGTGCGCAGCGATCCATGGGCCGGCAGGCTGACGCCTCTGCCGCCTGCCAGCGTGAAGAACCGATTCTTCTCCGTCGTCGTTGCCGAGCTTCGTCTCATGCTGCAGGGCCATCGCTGGTGGTGGTACGCGGTTGCCGGAGGCCTCATCGTCGCCTGTCTCGCGGCGCCGCTATCCGCCTCGAGCGGCGGCATTATCCTCGCCGCCTGGATCTGGCCCATCCTGATCTGGTCGCAGATGGGCAGCCGCGAAGCCCGCTATGCCACTGGCTCGCTCATCTTCTCCGCGCCGCACGCTTTGCAGCGCCAGTTGCCGGCTGTCTGGGTCGCGGGCGTTCTGGTCACGCTGGCCGCCGGCGGTGGACTCGCCATCCGTCTCCTGATCGCCCGCGATCTGCATGGCCTCGCTGGATTCGTCGTCGCCGCGTGTTTTATTCCCAGCCTCGCCCTCGCCCTTGGCGTTTGGAGCGGCAGCAGCAAATCCTTCGAGGCGCTCTACACCGTCTGGTGGTACACCGGCGCGGCCCATCACATCTCCGGCCTCGACTTCACGGGCACGGTCGCGGCCAGCAGCCGTCCCGGCATCTATTTGCTGCTAACGGTCATGCTTCTCGCTGCCTGCTGGATGCGGCGCCGCACCCAACTCGCTTACGCGTGACGGCGAATCAGCAGGTCAGCCGCGACAAACACAAAAAAGATGACCGCGATTACGCCGTTCATCATGAAGAACGCCGCGTTCATCCGCGTCAGGTCGCGCGGGGAGACAATCGTGTGCTCCCACAACAACAGCGCTGCGACTGCCGCGATCCCAATCCCCGCGACCGGGCCCAGGTGGAACAGCACCACCAGCCACACCAGCAGACCCAGCATGATCAGGTGCATCGCGCGCGCGATCCAGAATGCCGGCCCCAGTCCCAAAGTTGCCGGAATGCTGAGCAGTCCGGCCGACCGGTCATGCGCCTCATCCTGGCAGGCGTAGAGCACATCGAACCCCGCAACCCAGAACAGCACCGCAACCGTGAGCACAACGATGCGCGGATCGAGCGAGCCGCGAATCGCGATCCACGCTCCCGACGGCGCAAGACCCAGCGCGAGGCCCAGAAAGAGGTGCGACCAGCGCGTAAACCGCTTCGTGTACGAGTAGAGAAACAGCACCGCCAGCACCACCGGCGACAGCAGCAGCGTCAACCGGTTCAGTCTCCATGCTCCCAGCAGGAACACCGCCGCCATCACCACCGTGAACCCCGCCGCAAAACCGCGGGCAAGCAGACCCGCCGGGATAGCCCGCATGCGCGTGCGAGGATTCGCGGCGTCCAGATCGGCATCCGCCCAGCGGTTGAAGGCCATCGCTGCCGAACGCGCGCTGATCATGCACACGACGATCCACGCCAGCTTCGCAGCGGGCGGCCAGCCATGCGCAGCCAGCATCGCGCCCGTCAGCGCAAAAGGGAGCGCAAAAACAGAATGCTCCCACTTGATCATTTCCAGCGTGACGCCGATGCTGCGGAAAAGCGGCATAAAGAAAAATGGATCTCATCGTATCCCGATGAGATCCATTTCAGTGTAACGGTTGCGCGGGGCCTGCTCCGCCGGCAGGCCCCGCACGTTGTCTGCCTTACTTCGACGGCTTCTCCGGCGTCGCGTTCGCAACCTGCAAATCGTTGGTCACGCTGAAAACGCCCGGAACCGTATTCGCCTGGATGCCGGCCGCATCCCTCTCCGCCTTCGTGTCGACTGTGCCGTAGAGTGTCACGTGCCCGTTCGCCACCTGAATGCGGATCGGCTTCGCCGGGTCGATGAGGAACTGGTTCAGCAGCGGATAGCTGTAGACCGCACGAAACACCGCGCGCCGAATGCGGTCGTCGTTAGAAGAAACCGGATCGACCTGGATGTTATCCATCACGTCGCGTACGCCCTTCGTGTTGGCAACAATGGCTACCGCGTCGGAAGCATCGACCGGCCCGTAGGCATGGCCGCCCAGCGTGGCTACACCGTTCTGCACCTGAACCGTGATGGCATCGAACGCTGTGGTGCCGTAACCCACCATGTCGTACGTAATGGCCTTCTGCAACTTCTCCTGCAGCTGCGCATCGGGCATTTCGCTGCCGGCAACCTCAATATCGTTGCGAACAGCCATGACTCCGTGCGCGTGATGCGCCTTTTGATCCGCGTTGAGTTTCGTAGCAACCAGATCCACCGTTCCCGTCAGCGTTACCACGCCGCCCTGCACCGATGCCTGAATGCCTTTGAAGCGCGACGCACTCAGAGCCTTCTGGACGGCAGCCTGTGTGTCTGAGTCGTTCTGCGCAAAGACCGCAGGCATAGCAAGAGCCGCGGCAACAAGGAAAAGAAATACTTTCTTCATAAGGTTTTCTCCCGGGCTGCCTCCTGAGTTTTGTTCGGCTTGTCCGGCCAGCGGTTGCGCTTGCCGGGGAGGCAGCCTCTCGATCTATCAGACACGCAAAAGCCCTGAATGGATGCGCGTTCAGGTCGAAATTTCTGGTCAATCGGGGGCTTGGGGCGGGGCGCCAACCAATGATTCAGGAAGCCAGCGGCAGCAGTAAGAGACACAGCTCCCGTCCTCAGTGATACCGCCGCTTGAGCCGAAAAACCAGGCTGAAAACACCCGATTCATCGCGAACCGCGACCACCGAAAAGTCCTGCGTGACGCGCCACTCGCCCTGGATTAACTGCTCTGCTGTTGAATTGACGTTCGTTGCGTAGGTTAGGGTAGCCGTCTTCGAAATCGGCTCCTCGACCGTGATGCGGGCCGTCGCGTTGCCCACCCCGCTCACGAACGTTGGATCGATCCGCACGCTCCCGCCGCCGAAAAGTTTTTGAATCCGATTGCTGATGGTTGCATTGAGCGCCCCGCCCAGCAGCGAGTCCGCCGTGGAGTTCACCCCGGCCTGCTGCTGTTGCGTGCTGTAGATTTGCTGTTCCTCCTGCGTCCGCCCCATGGCCAGCAACGAGAAGATGTCCGGCTCAGACAAAGGCGGCTCAGACCGGAACGTCGGGTTCAGCTTCGTGGTCGCCCCCTGCAGCGCAATCGTAATGGTGTAGTCCTCGACCGTAGTCGTCGCTGTCACGTCGATGACCGGCTGAATGCGCACGGGATTGCTGAAATAAATCTCGCCGTGCTGCAGTTCGAATTTCTCGCCGTTAAACGTCGCTGTGCCCTCGGTGATCGTGACTCGTCCCAGCACCGTCGGTTGCGCCAGCGTGCCGCGGATCGCCAGGTCCACATTGCCGGCCAGACGCGCAAAGGAGTTCTGGAAATTGAGCGACGGCGCTGACGCGATGCGGATATCGAGGCGAACCCGGTTCGACGGCGCACTCGGATTCGGCGGCAACGATATTCCCCCGGATGACGCAGCTACCGCCGCGAAATCGACATCCGGGCTGATGGCGAAACCGGTCAGCGTTACGTTTCCGCTCAGCAGCATGTTGGACTGGCTTCCCTGGAAGCGCAGGCTCGCGCTGGCCGTCGACGTGACCCCTTCCGGATAGCGGATGCGCACGTCCTTCGCCTCGGCGGTCAGGTCGGCGTAGAGCCCGCGATGATAGGTGACGAAACCGCCCACCTGAATCAGCCCGCCGCCGCTGTACGCGGTGACGTTCTGAAAATCCAGCCGGTCCTGGTCGAAAGCCAGGGTTCCGTTCATGCGGCTCAGTCCGTTCACGTACCCTTCCAGAGCGGCGTTCACATTCGTGAACTTCACCTGGCCCCTCAGGTCCGGGTTCTGCACTGTGCCTTCCGCGGTCACCGTAAAGTCCACGTGTCCCGACGAAATGATGTCCGTATCCAGGGTCTGCGCCAGCGCCATGTTGATCGACCCGCTGGCCCTGCCGTGAATCGGCCGCGGATCGCTGAATACGCCGATGGATCCCTCGGTACGCAGATCGGTATCGGTACCGACAATGTGCACCGGGTCCATCTGAAATGTCCCGTCGCGCAGCGTGGCATGCAGTTCGCCGTCACTGTGGATGGGAACGTCTTCAAGAGTGACGGCGAGCTCGCTTAGCCGCACATCGCCGTTCAGTTGCTTCGGATGGCGCAGAGGACCCGAGACCGTCACCGACCCGGCAATCGAAGAGCTCCCGCGGATTCCTGTAACGCTGAAGGTTCGCAGCAGCGGATCGATGTTGAATTGTGAAATGTTCAGGCTGGCGCGCGTCAGGTAGTCGCCGGTGAGCTGCGTTTCGGCGTTCAGCTCGAGATGTGATGTGTTCAGGTGCGACGTCATATGCAGCTCGAGTGCCCGCCCCTGCGTATGTGCGTCGATATCCACCAATCCGGTGAACTCTCGCGCCACGCGCAGTCCGCGCACATGCACGCTGGCCTCGAGCGACGGCGATTCCAGCGTGCCGCTGCCCCGCGCTTCAAACTCAACTGTGCCGCTCACCGGATATTGCTCGTTTTCGAGGCGCCGTATATGAGCCAGCTCGAAGCCACTGCCCTGCAAATCGAAGTGCGCCGTCTTTGCGGTGAAGTCGTAGCCGCCGTCGCCCGTGATTCGGCCGCCCTCCATCGCGAACATCAGATGATTCGCGCTTACCTCCCTGCCCCGGAACTGCACATCGCTCGTCAACGCCCGGTAGGACTCGCCATAGGCGACTCCTTCGGTCAAACTCAGCTGCCCTGTGCCGTTCAGATCGCCGATCGTCCCGTCTGTCTGCGCGTGGAGATTCAGAGTCCCCGAGACGGGATAGCTTTTCCCGGTGAGCCCCATCCATTGCTCAAGGTCCGCATTGCGCACCTGCACGCTGGCATGAATCGTAGAAGAGTCCGCGAAGAGGTCGCTCGGCTCGTCAGGGCGTCCCCGCACCTCGCCGGAAAACTGGATCGTCGTTTTTCCCTGCAAAAGCGTGGCTGCACTCACTGAAAGCGCTCCCGCGCTGTACTCCGCGTCGGCAATCAGGCTGTCGAAATGAAGATTGCTGGCCGCCTGCGTAGTCAGAGGCGTACCCGCTGGAACAATGTTGAAGTCGGTTGCCTGAAGGTGTCCCTGGAAATCCGGCGAGTTCAGATTTCCCGTCACCGATCCGTGAAACTGCGCTTCCCCATGCAGAGCCGCCGGGATCGGCGTCGGCTGCCCCGGCGCGGAGATGCCAAACGCTGCGAGTACAGGATTGAACTCCGCAACATTGCGCGTCACCAGGCTCGCCTTGATCTGCGATGGACGCGTCATCGGATAGACGCCCAGGCTTCCCGTAACCTGGATCTCCGATGCAGGCGTGTGCACATCCAGTGTGCGCACCACTACGGTACCGGCCCGGTTTATGTAATCGGCACCGGCCACTCCCGTCACCGGAACCTCATTCGGACTGGTGTTAGGCGGCGGCGCGAGGGTGACGTTGACAGAACCCGTGAGACGGTCGAGGCTGCCCTTCCAGTCGACATTGGCCGTGCCCGTGGCCGACGTATCGAAGCCCAGCCGCCGGAAACCCCGCGGAGCAACCATATCGAGGAGTGAATCGAGCGTGAACCCCTCCACGCGCGTGCGGATCGTTCCCTGCTGCGCTCCGTTCTTCGCCGTCTGCCCGGACTGCGCGGACTCGGGCGTTTCCCAGTTCACGATGCGCATTTCACCCGTGACCAAACCGCCCGTCGCAAACCGCGCGCGAATCCCGGTCACCGCGATCAGGTCCTGTGTCACGTGCGCGGCTGCGTCGACCGTGATGCCGCTGGCATTCACCGTGCCGATGCGATACGCACCCCCATTGATGCGAGCGGTCCCGTCGATGGTGAACTGCGAGCTGCCGCCGTGCCCGTTCGCGTCCACTTGCGCTGTGCCGCCGGCAAGCCCCGGCGTGCCCGTCAGGGCGCCAAACTCGAGCGCGTCGATCGCCCCCTTCATCGTGAATTGCCACCGCGGATCGGCAAAGTTATTGAGCGTCCCACTGGCCCGTAGCACTGTCTTTTGGCTCTTGCCCTGGGCTCCGCTCAGCAACGTGAGGGAAACCAGATTGGCGCTGTTGCGGCCCACTTCCGCTGAGGCGTCCAGCTGCGAATGCACCGGGGTGTCCCCGCCGCGCTGCGCATCGACGTCCTCGGCGTGCAGCGTCACGGCGTAAACATCGCGCGCCGGAACATAACTAACCTGAGCCGCAAGGCGATCGACGGCCAGATTGAATGGGATCTTCCGCTCGTTGAAGATCGCCACACCGTTGTTGACAACCGCGCGGCCGGCGGCAAGATTGAAAACCTCCTCCGTCGTATTCCCCGTTGAAGGATGCTTCGGCTTTGGCTGGTTCGTCGACCCATCGGGATAGACGATCAGGTGAATCACCGGATGATCGCCCTCGAGATAACTCAGGCCGATCTTCCGCCGGAAGAACGAGAGGATCTGCAGCCGAACGAAGAGCCGGTCGACATGCGCGTAGGGAACCTCTCCCGGCGCCTCGAGGCCGTGGATCGTCAGATCGTCAGCCTCAAATTCAAGATGCGTCGGACGCCAGCTGAACTTCTTCAGCTCCACGCGGCCGCCGGTCGACTTCGCCAGTTCGGCAATCACCACGCGGCGCATCTGGTTCTCGAACCACGGTGTATTCACATACCATGCGGCAACGCCAACCAGAACAAGAACCACTACAAAAGTCCACAACGTGGTGAAGAGCGCCAGATTCCGCAACCGATGGCTGCGCCGTGACGGGCCTTCGCGAAGGGGTCCTTCTTCGGGCGTCGACTGTGGCATCGCGTTCATTGCTTTGCTACCGCTGGTTTGGGCTCAAGATCGGCGCTGTAGGCCGGGTCGACGATCTGCACGTTTCCCTGGTCGCGCAGGCTCGACACCCAGTCCTGAAACAATCCGCTCACCTGCTGCTGTAGCAGGATTTCCTGGATCCGCGCCGACACCTCCGCCAGCGGCGGCGTTTTTTGATTGTCTTTGGCAAGAGCCGGTTGCAGGGTCTTCTGATAATACGTCGCGATCTGCTCTTGGGTGATGCGAATCCCGCTCCGGAACCGCAGATCGATGAAGCTCAGCATGGCCATGCGCTGGCTCCAGCGTTCATCTACCACCTCCTCGTTCAAATTGTTCGACCGCAAAAACGCCGCCCACCCCTCCGCCGTCTCGCAGCGGAATTGCGAGCAGGCGGGGATTTGTTTGCGCAGCTCCGCGAGAGACTTCTCGGCCTCTGCCCCCGGTGTCGTCGTCGGTTGCTGCTGCTGTTCCATCTGCTGCAGGATGAGCGTGCGATCGATCAGGCGAAGCAGCGCCGAATCCGGCGTGTTCTGGCCCGGCAGGATCAGCAGCGGCTCCAGCGCGGAGAGATGCATCTCCTGTTCGACATCGCTCTGCAGAATGACGTTTGATCCAATCATGGTGACGACGTGATCCAGCTCAACCGGCTCGTTAGCTGACGCGGACGTAGGCGCGGGCGCCTGAGGAGACCCGCTTTGCGCGCGCGCCGGACATGCGGCAACCGCAAGGGCGGCGAGCAGAGTCGTGATGCGCGCGCTCGTCTTCATCAGAATGCCTGCCCAATACTGAAGAAAAAGTTAAAGTGCGCCGCCTGCCCGTAGCACTGGGTTGCGCTCGGGTTGGGGTAACAGGTCAGGTTGTTCGAGTTGGTGGCGTTGCTGTTGCCGTACGTCACCAGAACCGGAAAAACCGGGGGATTCAGGTCATACCCGATATCGAACCGGATCGGTCCGATGGGCGTGTGATACCGCAATCCAATGCCGACCGTGTGCGAGAAATCGTTGAAGTCGCACTGACCCGTCGGATTGGTGCTGGATGATCGAGTCACCTGCTCCTGCTGCGCCACCGTGAGGTAGGCCTGTGCCGTGCACGTGTAGCTGTGGGGCTGCTTGATCCGAAGGGCGCTCGGCCAAATGTCAGAAGAGTTGTTGAAGACGTTCCCCATGTCGTGAAAGAGCACGAATCCCAGCGAGTTGCCGAAATAGGGCAGCTGCGGATTGGGCAGGCGAAGTTCCGTCTGGTTCACGAACACCCCCGCGCCGCCGATGGGGAAGCCGGTCAGCGAATCGCGCGGTCCCGACGAATTGATGGGGAATCCCCGAAGCGACTCCGGCCCGCCGCCGTACAGACGCTCGGGCAGCGGGATCGCCTCAAACTTCGCTTCTCCAAAGACGCGCTCCATGCCGAAACGGGTGTTGCGGGCCAGAATGTATTTCTTCTCTTTGCCGAGACCGTAGTAGGTGGAGTTGGACCAGTCGAAATGCGCGTAATTCGCCTCCGACGTCAGAAAGACGTTGTCGGTGGCGAAGACCTGGATGCTGTTGTACATGCCCGTCTGCGCATCCAGAGGCTCCGGCCTGCGCGTATCGCGAATCCAGGTCAGTTCCGGGCCGCCCACGCGTACCGGCTCGGAAAGCAGCGGGATCAGGTTGGGCGCGACCTGAATCGTGTTGGGGTCGACTTTCACGCGGCGATAGGAAATCTGATAAATCAGCGTATCGATCAGGTTCGGGTGCTGCGTCATGCGCAAATCGCCTTCCGCCGTCGACGATGCGAACGTGATTACGTTCTGCGCGTTGATGTAGCCGCCGCCAAAAGAGAAATCGAATGTCTTGTGATTCAGGAATCGCGGCCAGTTGTAGTTGGCCGTGAACTGCTGCTCCAGCGACCCGTATTCAGAGCGGAAAGTGATGGACTGGTTTCTCCCCCACAGATTGATCCGCGAAACGTCGAGTTCCACCAGCGCGCTCACTCCGAATTTGCCGTTCGGGCTGCAGGAATATGTCGACGGATTGATGCCCAGCTGGATCAGGCTCAGAGGATTAGGGCAGTTCGTGCTCGGCGTGCCCGTCTGCGCCTGAAATCCGGCGCCGTACGTCACATCCCAGCGCCGCGCTTCGTCGAACTGCACCAGCACATTCTTGCTCGGCTCGTCGCCTCCCGGATTCTCGACCGCGGTCGTCACCTGGTTGAACAGCGTCAGGTTGTAAAGCTCACGCTGCGTCTGAAGAAGCTTCGCCTGGTCGAGAGGCTCGCCGTCCTTCACCAGGATCTGGTGCTTCACCGTGCCCGGATGGGTGTAGCGCAATCCGCTGATCAGCACCCTGCGAACGAAGATCTGATCCCCGGGAACGACATGGAGGTTCACGTCGATCATGGCGGGGTCCTTCGCCGAAGGATTCTGTTGCAGGTTCACCAGCGCATGGTCGTAACCGTGATCCAGAAAATAACCGAGGATCGCGTCGCGATCGGCGGCAAGATTGTTCCCGGAGTACGGCTGGCCTGGTTGCAGGCTCAGCCTCGGCTGGATCTCCGCCAGCTGCGCCGGGCTCACTCCGTCGATTTGGTAGATCCCTACTTTCTGCTGCGCGCCTTCGACAATGTCGTAGGTGACCCTCAGACTGTGCTCGCCCTTTTTCGACGTCGTGGACGACTCGCGAACTTCCGGTGTGACCTTCACGTTCGTGAAGCCGTTGCTCTGGTAGAGCGCCGTGACAGCGTTTACGTCGGCCTGTTGAAGCGCCTGGCTGTAAATGCCGTGGGGCACGAATGTCGACGCAGCCTGCACGCTCAGGCGCTGTTTCAGCAGCCATGCTCCAAAATAGCCGTTCCCGTGGATGCCGACCCACTCGATTCGCTGTCGTGGCCCGAGGTTCACGTCGTACGTGATGTGCGTAACGCCGTCCTTCGCGTCCGAAGTGTGCGTCACCTTTGCGTTGAAGTAGCCCTGGCGCTGGTAATAATCCCGGATGCGCTTGCTGCCCTCGTTGAGCAGATCTTCGTCCAGCGTGCCTTCCGAATAGACCGGAACCAGGCTGCGCACCTTTCCTTTGCTGAGTTTCGCGCCCTCCACGATGATTCTGACGATGGGCCCGCGGTTGGCCTCGAAACTGTAATTCACGTGGTTGGCCGGCCGCTGATACTGGCTCGACGCCAGGCTCACGTTGGCTTCCAGGCGCTGCTGCTTCTGGTACTGCTTCCGCAGGCTGGTCAGAGCCCGGCTCACGGTGTCTGAGTTCACCTTCGACCCCGCCTTCAGTTTTGCCTTCTTGCGGAATGTCGGCAGGTCCATCCCGCTGTCGCCCTGCACAGCCACATCGCCCACCCGCGCAGGCTTTCCCGTCCTCACGTCGAACTGGACAACCACTTCCGCGTCGGCCTTGTCCGTCGCTGTGTGTCGCGTGATCGATCCCTGATAGTAGCCATTTTGCTGAAGCATCTGCTGCAGCAGATCGCTGGCGTGGCTCAGCTTCTGATCCGTATAGGGGGTTCCGGGATTGAGCCGCGTCGAGTAATTGAGCTGGTTGCTCAGATGGCTGTTCGTGACCCCCTTCACCGCAATGCGCCCCAGGAACAGCGTTGGCGTCCCTGTAAAAACCAGAACAACTCCGTTGCCCTGCCGTTGCCCGTCCACGGCAATCGTCCGATAGAGCCCCGTCGCGTACAGGCGGCGCAGGCTGGCGCGCACCTTCACCGGATCGAGGGGAGTATTCGGCTGCTGTTCCATCCGTTCCGGCAGCGGATCCAGAGCCGCCCGGTTGACTCCCTCAAATTGAATCTCCACCACCGGCAGTCCCGCCCAGCCGTCGAAGTTCGGCGAAGTCGGCACCGGCTGCGCCTTTACCGGCGATTGCTCCCGCGTCGTGTTGTAGGAGGGCGGCACGCTGTCCGGCGGCGCCGGCGGGGTCCCTTTCTGCTGCTGCTTGGGCGAGTTGGCGGCGGGCGCCTGGGCCGCGGGATTGATTGGCTCCTGCGCCTGCGCGGGAAGCGCGCTAAGGGTCCACGCCAGCGCAAACCAGGACAGAACCCACCCGAACCGGAGCAGGGATGTGGGAGGTCGTTCCGCGGTCCCCGCTGGAGCCCGTCGCAGATTGTCGCGCACAGGAAATACTTTCGAACCCAAACCGCCCTCGTTCTGCCTCGGAAAGGTCTGCGGCAAAGCCGGAGAATCTCTCTCCTGTCTAACACCACTCGGCCGGGGCGAGTTTTTCTTCGAATCGCCTCAGCTTCGACGGCCCATCCCCGGGATTCGCATCCTCGGCTTTGCCCTTGAACCATGAGATGCCGGCTCCGAAGGGGCGTGGCCATCGCCCGGCCAAACCGTGCGCGACTCTGAAGTTTCTATACTACTGAGAGATGGCGGCTTCGTCTCAGACCGTGCAGGAAAGGTATTCGCGCCAGGTCCTGTTCTCAGGCGTTGGTCCCGAGGGCCAGGCCCGGCTCGAGAGCGCCCATGTGGCCGTGGTGGGCGTCGGAGCCACCGGGGCGGCTGCGGCGGGCCTGCTTGCGCGCGCCGGCGTGGGAACTCTCACCCTCATCGACCGCGACTTCGTCGAGGAAAGCAATCTGCAGCGCCAGGTCCTCTTCGATGAGGCTGACGCGCGCGACTCTCGTCCCAAGGCGGACGCGGCGCGGCGCAAAATCGCGGCCTTTAACAGCGAAATCGAGATCCACGCCCATGTCGCAGACCTCGTTCCCGGCAACATTCATGAGTTGTTGCAGGGAGCTGGCATCGTTCTCGATGCCACTGACAACTTCGAAACCCGCTACCTCCTCAACGACTACGCCGTGGAGCAATCCAAACCCTGGATTTACGCTGCCGCGGTGGGCTCGTATGCAGCAACCATGAACATCATCCCCGGCGAAACCGCCTGCCTGGCCTGCATTTTTCCCCAGCCTCCCGGCGGAGCGGTCGAAACCTGTGACACGGCCGGAATCCTCAATACTGCCGTCAACCTGGCGGTATCGATCCAGGTTACGGAAGCGCTCAAGTGGATCGTCGGAGCACGCGATAAGATCCGCCGGTCGCTGCTCTCCTGCGACGTCTGGACCAGTGAATGGACGGAAATCTCCGCAGCCGCTCCACGACCGGACTGCGCGGTCTGCGGGCAACACGACTTTGCGCATCTCCGCGGCGAAGGCCGGCCACACATCACACTGTGCGGCCGCAACTCCGTCCAGATTCATGAGCGCTCGCGCCCCATCGACCTCGCCGCAATGGAAGAGCGGCTCCGTCCTCACGGCTCCGTGCTGCGCAACGATATGCTGCTGCGTTTTCAGCGTGGCGACCACACTTTGACCCTCTTCGCCGATGGCCGCGCCATCATCCACGGAACAACCGACATCGCAGTAGCAAGAACCCTCTACGCGCGGTTCGTGGGGTCATAAAGCGGCTCTCGCCTTTAGCACGAATCGTCTGTGGTTCCGGGAACCACCACCTAGTGCATCGTGCCATTCCGGCAGCGGGGCCTCACTGCCGCACCAGGGGATCTGAAACCTGCGCCGCAGCGCGCTCGGTGGGCAATGCAGCCGAGTGATGGCGTACGTTCAAACCCAGCGTGCTCAAGAGAAAGCTGAACAGGATGGTCTCAAAGCCAAGCGTGGTTCCAAGTCCCGAACCAATCGCCATACGCGAAACTTGCTCCACGTTCATCGCCCCAAAGTCGGCCTGGCGCCACAGGAGAACCACGTACACGGTGGAAATCAGGCCCGCGGCCACCATCACCAGACCCGCAATGAGGCCGCGCTCAAGATTGATGTGGCGAAACAGATAGTGGTAGGCTCTCCCGGCTGGGTAGAGGCGCTCCTGCACCGCATATACGCGCGAAAGCACCGCAAAAAGGACCGACTGAAAGCCCATGACGATGGCGAAGGCCGAGAAGATGAGAGCGCCGATGCTCAGCCGCACATGATGCAATTCGATCGGGTTCAGCATCAGCAGGAACGAGGCCACGATCCCGAACAGCATGAGAGTCAGGCCGGGGTACAAAAACAGCCAGTTCGGACCGAACAACAGCATGAAACGGAGATGGCGCCAACCGTCGCGATAGGGGCGGAGATGAGGCGGGCGCGAGCGTCCATCCGGACTCAGTGTGGTTGGAACCTCGCAGATTTTCATGCGGGTCATGGTGGCCTTGATCACCATCTCGGAAGCGAATTCCATGCCCGTCGTTCTCAGGTCCATTCGATTGAACGCGTCTTTCGAATAGCCGCGCAATCCGCAATGAAAATCGTTGGCTGGAGAATGAAAAATCACCTTGCCGATCATCGAGAGAACAGGGTTGCCGATATATCGGTTTTTCCAGGGCATGGCGCCCGGCTTGATCCCACCGGCAAATCGATTGCCCATGACCAGGTCATAGCCTTCGCGCAGTTTCCCCACAAAGCTATCGAGGTCCGAGAAGTCGTAGCTGTCGTCGGAGTCGCCCATGATGACGTACTTGCCGCGAGCCGCAAGGGTTGCGCTGTAAAGAGCCGCGCCATAGCCGCGCAGGGGCACGTTCACAACGCGAGCTCCAGCGCGCAGCGCAATCTCCTGTGAGCCATCCGTCGAGCCGTTGTCGCCAATTACAACTTCACCCGCAATTCCAGAGCCGGACAGGTAGCTAACGGCCTTGCGCACGCAGGCCTCAATGGTTTCCGCCTCGTTCAGGCACGGCATGATAATGCTGATCTCGATTGCCACACCGTCATCCTCGTTATCGATGATTAGAAACGACCTTTCAGACGGAGGCCCCGCCTTAACGCAACTTAATCCCGCAATTCTGTCTGACGCGGAAATCTAATTCATTCGAAATGTTCCCGCTCGCGAAGCAGGCTCCTCTCGCGATTCTCCGAACCCCAGCCACATCCATAGCCTTCCATGAACAATCGCGTTAGCCGTATAGACGATAAGAAACGGATCGATAATGATCCGGTAGCGAGGCAGATACACGACGGCCACGACCATCGCCAGCGCGAGCACGATCGATGTGGTCATGAGTAAATCCTCGCCGTACAGCTTTCTTCCCCGCAGTACTGCGCCGTAGATCGCCAGGATCGTCAATAAGATCGAGGGCACCCAATAAAGCGGCTGCCGCCCTTTCGGATGTTCCGGATCGAACGCCACGAAATACAGGAACTTCTTCAATGCCAATTCGACTTCCCGCCGGGGATGCGAACGGGCATATTCCTCGGCAAGCTTTCGCAGCGCGGCATCCTTCGACACCTCATAGTCCGGATCGAGCGGGACTCGATCGAAAGCGTTTTGCACGTCCGGCGGGAGAGGAGGACTGAAGTACTCGTACTTCGCGCCTCCAGTGGCCTCCGGATTGTGCCCTATCCAGAGATTGATCCCGGCCAGATTGGTTACGGGAATAAACTTGCCGAAAGCCCGGTAGTTCCGGATCGTCCACGGTGCAAGGCAAGCGCAGGCGATGACGAAGAACACAAGGGCGGGAACGACCGCCTTCAGTCCCCGGCGCACTACGATGATGCCGGCGCACACAAACAGGAGGACAAGCGCATCGGATCGGAAAAGCAGCAAAACCCCCATCGAAAATCCCGCAGCAACCAGATCGATCCTGGAATGGGTCCTCTCGATATAGCGGGCCAGCCAAAAAACGACAAGGCAATGCACGACGATATAAAAGCTGATGGGATGAAACTCGTTGCACATATACACTTGTGTGGGAAATATGGCAGTTACACAGGCTGCGACGATTCCCGCTTTCTTCCCAATAAATAGCTCCGCAATGCGATAGACGACATACACAAGAAGTACGCCCGCCGCGGCCTGAATGGTCTCGATCAGAAAGTAGGCGAGAGGCGTCTCGCCAAACATTCGGTAAAAGAGCGCCAGAAAATAGGGATACGCCGGCGGCTCGAAAGCGGAGGGCACGCGCATCCCGTTGGGTAAAAGGAACGTCTGCCCGTGACCGGCAAGAATGGATCGGGCAATCGGTCCGAATTCCCAGGTTACGGGATGGAGATAGTTACGCAGGACCGGGATGGAGGCGAGGCGCAGAATAGCCGCCGCGATCAGCACCGTCCGCAGGCTGATCCAGCGCCGGCAAGCTGAAACGATCTTGTCCCTCAAGGCGTTGTTTGGGGTAGCAATCGTCATGGGTGTCGCCGCCTCTGCGGGCTAAGGCAGGCACCGGGCGCAGGACGGGTCGCTCTTACGTTTGAACGTCTCTCAGTCGAGCATGGGAGGCTGAGTCCGCTGTCGGGAATCGCGCTGAGATGCCGCAAATCGATTCGCGCAAGCCTTACGTCCGCAAAACAGTTAGGCTCGATCGACTCAGTATACCATCCGGCGGTCTCGCAAATGCGGCACAATCAAACGCCGCCCCGTCTGGTCACCGGGGCGTCCTGACTTCCCTAATTGTTCCTACGCGAAGCGCACCCCCTGCAGAGCCAATCCTAGAACTGGTTCCACAAAAACTGGTTGTACACCTCGTGGTGGAACTGCACTTCCTGCGGCTTCACCAGCGTTCCCAACAGGCGCGGGCAGCGGTCCGCGGATGCCTCCTTCAGATCCGCGTAGCGCCCCTTCACGTCCTTACCGCCCAGCAGCTTCGTGGTCCACTTCGAATTACGGAAATCTGCAATCGCCGTGTAAATGTTGTCCGGCAGCTTCCGCTCCGAGCTTCTCAGGTTTGCGTCCTTCGACACTTCCCCCTGCAGCCCCGACTTGAAAATCGCCAGCAACACCAGGTAGGGATTCGCATCCGGAGCCACCGCGCGCACCTCGGTTCTCATGCTGCGCTCGTTGCCGATCGGAATCCGAATCATCGCTCCGCGATCCACTGCCGACGCATACAGGCGGTTCGGAGCCTCGAAATGCGGATCCAGCCGCCGGTACGCATTCACGCTCGAGTTGAACAGCAGGCAGATGTCATTCCCATAAGTCAGAATGCGATCGAGGAAATCCCACCCGAACTTCGCCAGCTTCTCCTGGCCCTTCGGATCCCAAAACAGATTCTTCCCGTTCTTGCTCACCGAAACGTTGGTGTGCATGCCGCTTCCGTTCACCCCGGCCACCGGCTTGGGCAGGAACGACGCGGTCATCCCGAGATTCGTCGCCACCTGGCGGCAAATCAGCTTGTAAAGCTGAATCTGATCCGCGGCCGCCACTACCTCGCCGTAGTTGTAGTTGATCTCGAATTGCGAAGGCGCGACCTCGGGATGGTCCTTCTCGTTCTCGAAGCCCATCGCGCGCTGCACTTCAGCTACGGTGTCGATGAAACTGCGCAGCGGATCGCTGGGCAGAGAGTGGAAATAGCCGCCCGCGTTCACATATTCGAACTTCCCTGTCTCGGGAAAACGGCGTTCCGCGTCGACGCCCGCAAACAGAAAGCCTTCAATCTCATTCGCTGCGTTCAGCGTGTACCCGTGCTTGTCGAACTCCTCCTTCGCCAGCGTCTTCAACAGGCCGCGCGTGTCGCCCGCATAGGGGCTGCCGTCCTTATCGATCACGTCCCCGTACACCAGGATTTTGCCGGCGCCGAAAACATCCGCGGGCCCGTAGTAAAACGCGCTCCAGTCAATCCCCAGCCGCAGATCGCTCTCCTTCTGCGCTGTAAATCCGCGAATCGAAGAGCCGTCGAAGGTCAGGTTCTCGTAGGCCTTCAGAAGAAACTTCTTGTCGTAATCGAGCATGTGCAGGCGGCCTTCCAGATCGGAGAACAGCACCGTGACCGCCTTCACGCCCTTGTGATCCGTGAGAAACTTCAGCCGCTCCTCCTGAATCTTGTCGGCGGCCACGCGCTTTTTGCGCTGATCCTTTGCCTTTAAATTCAGTTCCTCCAGCTCGTCGTAGGAAAGCGCCAGGAAATTCCGATATTCACTCGACATGCTTCTCCTCTGATTCGTGATTGAAATAATGGTTGGGCTGCCGCGCCAGCCGGTTGAAGCCGAAGCACCAGAATAATCCTCGCCGGAGTGGCGCGATTTTGAGTGCTGAGCAAAAGGTTTGGCGGCTCGCATTCAGGGTATCGCGCAAGCCATGGGCATGTCTTCCTATAAAAACTACTGATGCCCGGCATTCGTATTCCTTATCGGCCAGCGCCCGCTCCCACCCGGTTTCGTTCCCGCTCCATACCCACTAATCTGGAACCGGCAATATGAGCGCCCATCAGGCAGAAGCGGTGATCCTCCGCAAATGGCCCGTCCGTGAGGCCGACGAGATCGTCTCCCTCTTTACCCGCACGCACGGCAGGATTCGCGGCGTCGCCAAAGCTGCCGCCAAATCACGGCGCCGCTTCGGCGGAGCGCTCGAACCCATGACCTTCGTCTCCGCCAGCTACGTTGAAAACCCGAAGCAGGACCTCGTCCGGCTCGACGCCTGCGAAGTCATTGCCTCCCCGCTCTCCGACCCTGTGAGCTACCCGCGCGCCGCGGCTCTCGCCTTCTATGCCGAAGTCCTCGAAGAGGCCATGCCCGATCACGATCCCCACGAAGCCGTCTTCCGCCTTGTGCTCGCGGTCCTCGACCAGACGCGCACCAGCCCGGTCTGGATGCCGGTGACCTATTTCGCTCTCTGGATCACGCGCCTCCTCGGCTGGATGCCTTCGCTGACCCACTGCACCGTCTGCGGCGATCCATTCGGCGCTCAGGACGCATGGTTCGAGGCGCAGTCCGATGGCCTCGTTTGCCGGCGTCACAAACAAGCCGGCAGCCGCATTCTTTCCGCGGCCTCGCTGCTGCTGGCCCGTCGCATCTTTCAGTCTCCCATCGCCGCTCTCGCCGGCGAGCCATGGCCCGCGAGCCGCGCTGCCGACCTCCGCCTGTTTGCAACCCAGGCCCTCGAACGCCACATCGAGCGCAGGCTCCATTCCGCCGCTGCCCTGCAAAAACTTGCCGCCTGAATCTGGCTCTCGCACGCGTGCTACAATGTATTACACCGAGCTTTGAGAACCATGGCGGCAACGGCGACAGTGCATATTCGCGTGGACGAGAAGGTCAAGCAGCGGGCAACAAAAGCGCTGGCTGCCATGGGCATGTCTTTGTCCGACGTCGTCCGCATTCTGCTTGTGCGGGTCGCCGCCGAGAAAGCCCTGCCGTTCGAAGTGAGGGTTCCCAACCGTGCGACACGTGCCGCAATCGATGCCGGTGAGCGGGGCGAGGTCTCCCGAGCCAGGAGCGTCGCCGCGATGATGGCTGATCTCAATGCGGACCATTGAGTGGACCTCAGCCTTCAAACGCGACTACAAGCGAATTAGGGTAGCGCCTCGTCATCGGGACGTGGAGACCCTGCTGCCCGAGATTGCAGGCCAACTCGCTGATGATCGACCCCTGAAAGAAAAACATCGCGACCACAGCCTCGGCGGCAATTGGAAGAGTCATCGCGAATGCCACCTGAAGCCGGACCTGTTGCTGATCTACAAGAAGCCGGACGAGAACACGTTGCGCCTGGTCCGTATGGGTTCTCATAGCGAATTGTTCGCTAAATAGTCGAAGAGGCAGCCGCCCCTGACGAACCTCAGCCGGGAACCGCGGCTGAGTCCCATTCCCCCGCACAGCATCTACACTGAAGGCCGGATTCATCCCCATCGAGGACTCATCCATGAAGATCGCCAGCAGCGTTACCGACCTCATCGGCAATACCCCGCTCGTGCAGCTCAATCGCGTCACCGCCGGCGCCCACGCACGCGTCGTCGCCAAGCTCGAAAGCGCCAACCCCGTCAACAGCGTCAAAGACCGCATCGGCTTCGCCATGATCGAAGCGGCCGAGCACGAGGGAAAGATTCATCCCGGCAAAACCGTCCTCATCGAGCCAACCAGCGGCAACACCGGCATCGGCCTCGCCTTCGTCGCCGCGGTCAAAGGCTACAAACTCATCCTCACCATGCCCGAGACCATGAGTCTCGAACGCCGCGTGCTGCTCCTTGCCTTCGGCGCGCAAATCGTGCTCACACCCGGCCCCAACGGCATGAACGGCGCCATCGCCAAGGCCAGGCAGATCCTCGCCGAGACGCCCAACGGCCACATGCTCCAGCAGTTCGAGAACCCCGCGAACCCCAGGATTCACTTCAACACCACCGGGCCAGAAATCTGGAACGATACCGATGGCCAGGTGGACATCCTCATCTCCGGCGTCGGTACTGGCGGCACGCTCACCGGCGTCGCCGAATACATCAAGCCGCGCAAGGCTTCTTTCAAAGCCATTGCCGTCGAGCCGACGGACAGCCCCGTGCTTTCCGGCGGCAAACCCGGCCCCCACAAGATTCAGGGAATCGGCGCGGGTTTCGTCCCGAAAGTGCTGGACACAAAACTCATCGACGAAGTCATCCAGGTCTCGAACGACGACGCCATCGCCATGGCGCGCCTACTGCCTCTCGAAGAAGGCCTGCTCGTCGGCATCTCTTCCGGCGCGGCCGTTCACGCAGCCGTCCAGGTCGCACAGCGCGCTGAAAACGCCGGCAAGCTGATCGTCGCCATCATTCCCAGCTTCGGCGAACGCTACATCTCCACCGTGCTCTTCGAGAACCTGCGCAACGAGGCCCAGCAGCTCAAAGCCGAGCCCATCGAGGCGCCCGCGAAGGTGTAGGACAGCCGTCGGGGCCTGCGCCCTGTACCCTGCACGCTGTACCCTGCTTTCATGTTCTCCACCATCCGCGAAGATATCCGCTCCATCCTGGACCGCGACCCCGCGGCCAGCTCATGGCTGATGGTGGTGCTCTGCTATCCCGGCCTGCACGCCGTCTGGATGCATCGAATCACGGCGCGCCTCTGGCGAGCCAAACTCCACCTCATCGCGCGCCTTCTCTCGCAATGCGCACGCCTCCTCACTGGAATCGAAATCCACCCCGGCGCTGTCATCGGCCGCCGCGTCTTCATCGACCACGGCGCGGGCGTGGTCATCGGAGAAACCACCATCGTCGGCAACGACGTCACCCTCTATCAGGGCGTGACCCTCGGCGGAACCGGCCACGAACACGGCAAGCGTCATCCCACCCTGCGCGATGGCGTCTTCGCCGGCAGCAACGCGCAAATTCTTGGCAACATCTGCATCGGCGAAAACTCCCGCGTCGGCGCAGGCTCCGTCGTGCTCCAGGACGTCCCGCCCAACTCCACCGTCGTCGGCGTCCCCGCCCACATCGTCTATCAGAACGGCGAGCGCGTGCTCATCACCGATCCCAACCAGATCAAGGACCCGCTCTCGCACGTCATCATCGCTCTGGCCGATGAGGTCAAGCGGCTGCGCCTCCGTGTCGATGTCCTCGATGGCCAGCTCGAACTGACCGCACGCGACCTCGACGAGGTCCGCTCCTTCACGGTCGAGGAAGAGGAGCGCGACCAGTACCGCAGCGAGCAGTCCGGCTCCGGCCTCGTCAGCATGGGCGAAGGCATCTAGTATTGATCGTCCCGTCAATATCCGTTCAGCGGGTATTGTGTTCAAAGACTTAAGAATCAATCTCCAGTCGCAGACATGACAAGCCAAAGCTAGTCAAGTACATCATATTTGACAATAAAATGCTTGTCAGCGTTATGTGCATTGACTATATTTATATTGTCATGCGCAGCGAGTTCAAGAATCTCCGTCTGAAACAACTGGATCGCGCTCTGGAGCCATACCGCGCGGCGCGGGAGGTTCCGCGTCCATCAAAGGGATGGATACGCACCATCCGGCAGGCGCTCGAAGTCTCCTCGGGCGAACTGGCACGGAGGCTGGGGACGAGCCGCCAGCTTCCCCTGCAACTGGAGAAGGGGGAGGCGGAAGACCGCGTCACCTTGAAGAGCCTGCGCGCGGCAGCCAACGCGCTCGATTGCGACTTGGTCTATGCCCTTGTTCCGCGTTCCGGCAGCATGCAGGAGTTGATCGAAAACCGCGCGCGCGCCGAGGCGAAGAACCGCGTCCTCGGCGTCGAGCATTCGATGGCGCTTGAGAATCAGGCGGTCGGCAGAATCGACGAGGCGGTCGAAGCAGAGACGCGCCGCCTGGTCAGAAAGCGCGCATCCCGATGACCCTGTTCACTACGGGAGATGGCAATACACCGCTGACTCCCGAAGAGCAGGACGATCTCATCCCTGATCTCACCACGAAGGAAGAATTGAATGAGTGGGAGCGCCAGAACATCCTCGAAGCCTCTGCGTGGGCACTTGATTCGCGCAACTTCAATCGGCAGGACCCATTCTCAGAAGCCTATGTGAGAGAACTGCACCTGCGCATGTTCGACCAAACCTGGAAGTGGGCAGGGGCCTACAGGGCCACGGAAAAGAATATCGGGATTCCGCACTACCAGATCCGAGAGGCACTGCCAGCCTTGCTGGGCGATGCGCGCTATTGGGTAGAGCATCAAACTTACGAGCCGGACGAACTCGCTGTCCGGTTTCACCATAAGCTCGTTTGGATTCATCCGTTCGCTAACGGCAACGGTCGCCATGCTCGGCTCATGGCAGACGTCGTTGTGCGGAGACTGGGCAGTCCGGTGTTCACATGGGGTAGCGCGGATATCGTGCGAGCCGGTGACTTCAGGCGCAGCTACATCGACGCTCTTCGGGCTGCGGATAAAAATGACATTCAGCCGCTTCTGGCGTTTGCTCGCTCGTGATGCTCTGATCTATAGCTACCACGAAATGTAATGGGGTCCTTTCGGGACACTCAGTGGAAATTTCCACGTTTCCTGCCTCTTGTGACCACTCTGGATCGCCCCGCCGCCCGCTTCATCCGCCCTGCCCGCCCGGAATCGGATGCGCCCGCAGAGCCTCCACCACCATCACGCGAATATCGTCGTAGTCGGGATGGCCGGAGAACATCCGGTAGTCGACTTCCTGGTTGTCGTCCCCATGTCCCGTCAGCTGAAACTGCCGCTCGCCCGCGGCCGCTTCCGTTGCATGAGCCGCGGCCCACGACTTCTGGTCGAAATCGTCGCTTTGCACGTCAACTTCCCACACCCGGTGCCCATCCGCCCGCCGCACCAGAAAGCGGTAATACGTGTGAAATTTGCCCATCGGCTCGAAATATTCGATGGCATCCACCCGGTCATTGCCCAGCGGAAACATCTCCACCAGAAATCCCGTCGCCAGTCGCGCGTCAGCGGCCCCGGTTCTGTGCAGCTCGTGCAGCAAAGTGCGCTCCTGGTCGCGCTGCTGCTTCATGCCGGCCGACGAATACGCGGCCACCAGTGTGGTGTGAATCTTCCAGTTCCGCGGGTCGAGCTGCCGCGCCTTCTCCGCGTACTGCACTGCGAGCTGGCCCTGAAAAAGTTCCACTGCCGCCGTGGAAGCCAGCAGGTTCGCTGCCGTGTTGCCCGGATCCGTTTTCAGCACTTCCTGAAAATCGATCAGCGCCTGGCGCGCCCGGTTGGCCTGCAACTCTGCCATCCCCAGGGAAAGAGTCGGATTGGTCGTGCCCGTGCCTGGCGTCGCGGCCGGCGCTGCCGGACCTGCACCGGCCGGAGCCCCGTTCTGAGCAAACCCCGGCCCCTCCAGCGCGCAACAAGCCAGGAGAAGTGCGAACGGAAACCCCCGGGCCCCAGTTGACCTCTTCATCGGAAATTCCCCGGATTTACTCTATCGCGTCGGACGCCGCCCGTGGAGCCTGCCTGTGCACGCACGCGAAGCAGTCATCGGTTATGCTGAGGCAAGAGCGCTCTTCGCGTCGATCCTGCAAGGAGAACGACCGTGGTTTATCTGGTGATAGGCAGCTTTATCGTGATCTTTCTTGGCGGCATTCTTTGGGCGACAAGCCGGCGAGCGGATGAGCACCATCACTGAGTCTTCAGTGGCTCCAAAAGTGGCATCCTCGAAACCGTTTCGGCGATATGGTTTTTCATATCCACTGACAGCTTTTCAGAGAATCGTCCGCAAGCCCAGGCACGTCAATTCGTCACCGCATCCTCTTTTCGAACGTATATCTCCGGCATCTATAGACATACGCATTGGCGTAAAAATCCGTAATCCGAGATACCCCAGTGGCACCCAAGTTGCACATAACAGTTCTACAGCCCGATCTTCTCCAGAAATTTGTACACCGGGGATAGACAATAGTTAGTTTGGGTCCCCAGAGGTGTTCGCTTCCGGAGCACCGCACCTCGTCATGCAACGCACGTTTCAAACCCGGATTGCCGCCGTGCTTCTGGCCCTCTTCACCGGGGCCGCGATGGTGTGTGCCGGTTTCAATCTCGTGCAGGAGAACCGCTACCAGTCGCCCACCGACGGCGTGTGGTGGATCGAAGCACAGGGTGGATTAAAGGCTGAGCGCGTCCCAGCCGACAGCCCCGGCGAGCGAGCCGGCGTCAAGCCCGGCGATCTGCTCGTCGCAGCCAACGACCAGCCGACCCCCGTAGGCGCGGACCTGGCCCGTGAAATCTGGCGCACCCGGGCCTACAACACCATCCACTACACCCTGGTGCGCGACGGCATCCGCCTGCCCGATGTTCCTGTCGTCCTCGACATGCAGGACCGCGGCATCCACCAGGGTTTCCGCTTCATCGCTCTGGTCTATCTCGGCATCGGCCTCTATGTGCTGTTGCGACGCTGGACCGCCGCCCATTCCACCCACTTCTATATCTTTTGCCTCGTTTCTTTCGTCCTCTACTCCTTCTGGACCACCGGCAAGTTCAACGAGTTCGACTGGATCGTCGAGTGGAGCAAGATCGGCGCAAACGCACTCCAGCCCGCGCTCTTCCTGCACTTCGCACTGGCATTTTCCTCTGAACAGCGAGAGCGCCGGCGCTGGCTCGTGCCGCTCATCTATCTCCCCGCCGCCGCCATCATCGCCCTGCAGGTCATGGCGATCGAGTTCTGGTCTGCAACGGAAGTCCTCCGCCATCGTCTCGACCAGGTTGCCGTCGGCCATCAGGCGCTCTTCTATGTCCTCGCGGCCGCCGTCTTTTACGTGCACTACCGCGAAACCAAAGCCCCCCTTGAACGCCAGCAGCTCAAGTGGCTCACCCGCGGCACCCTGCTCGCCGTCGCGCCTTTCACGCTCCTGTCCGCCATTCCCTACATGGCCGACATCGCCATGCCCGATGCCCTCACCAAAATCGCCGGCATCTGCATGGTCATCCTCCCGCTCACCTTCAGCTGGGCCATCGTGCGCTATCGCATGATGGACGTCGACCTCATCTTCAAGCGCGGCGTCACCTACACCCTCGCCACCGCCGCCCTCGTCGGCGTCTATTTCGCGCTTCTTGCCGTCGCCGCCGCTCTCGCTCAGGCCCGCCTGCGCAGCTTCGGTATCTGGGGACTCCTGTCCGCCGTCATCGTAGCGGCGCTCCTCTTCGAGCCTCTCAAGCGAACCATCCAGATGCGCGTCGACCGCCTCTTCGACCGCAAGAGCTACGATTACCGTGCCACCCTCATCTCCTTCGGTAGAGGCCTCAGCTCCTTCACCAATCTCGAACCGCTGCTGAATGCCATCGTCGATCGCCTGCCCCGCACCCTGCTCGTCAATCGCGTCGCCGTCTTCCTCCAGGACGCACCCGGACAATACCGCCTCGCCGCCCAGCACGGCTTACCCGAGACCCTGGAACACGGCCGCCTCGACCTCGGCTTCCTCGATTTCGATGAGCCCAACGCCGGCAGCCACCTGTTCCTCGAAAACCCCCAACTGGCGCTGAACCTCAGCCCTGCCGAGCAACGCACCGCGGCCCTGCTCGACATGAATTATTTCCTCCCCTGTCGCGTCGGTGTTCCGGGCGCGCGCGAGTGGCAGGTGCGCGACTTTCAGGTGAAGGATCGCACCATCGCCGTCATCGGCCTCGGCCGCCGCCAGGGCGGCGATTTCCTCTCCAGCGAGGATATGGAGCTGCTCGAATCCCTGGCCGGCTACATCGGCATCGCCCTGCAGAACGCCACCCTCTACGCCAGCCTCGAAGAAAAAATCATCGAGTACGAGCGCCTCAAGGAATTCAACGAGAACATCGTCGAGTCCATCAACGTCGGCATCCTCGCCATCGACCCCGGAGAGCGCATCGAAAGCTGGAACTCGCAGATGGAAGTCATGTTCGCGCTCGCCCGCCAGGAGGCGCTGCACCAGCCCCTCGAAGCTGTCTTTCCCGTCAATCTCGTCGAGGAATTCCGCCGCGTCAAAGATCAGCCCGGCGTCCACAATCTCTACAAATTCCGTCTCGAGACCCGCGCCGAAGAAACCCGCATCGCGAACATCGCCATCGCGCCGCTCATCTCCCGCGATTTCCGCACCGTCGGCCGCATCATCCTCATTGACGACATCACCGACCAGACCCAGATGGAAGGCCAGCTGGCCCAGGCCGAGAAGCTCTCCTCCATCGGCCTTCTCGCCGCCGGTGTCGCCCACGAAGTCAACACTCCTCTGGCCGTGATCTCCTCCTACGCGCAGATGCTCGCCCGCCAGGTCAAAGGCGATGCGAAGCTCGCCCCCCTGCTCGACAAAATCACCCAGCAGACCTTCCGCGCTTCCGAAATCGTCAACGGCCTCCTCAACTTCTCCCGCACCAGCGGCGCCGAATACCGCGAGACCGACGTCAACGCCATCATCCGCGATACGCTCACGCTGCTCGATCACCAGTTCAAAACCGCTCAGATCAACGTCGAGACCAGCCTCATGCCCGGCCTTCCCGCCATCATGGGCAACGCCGGCAAGCTCCAGCAGGTCTTCCTCAATCTCTTCCTCAATGCCAAAGACGCCATGGCCGGAGCAGCCGCGTCCCCCGGCGAGAGCCGCACCCTGCGCATCGCCACTGAGGTCAACGGCCACGTCAGCATCTCCATCGCCGACAGCGGATCGGGCATCGCCCCCGAGCACCTGCGCCGCATCTACGATCCCTTCTTCACCACCAAGACCGCGCGCCGCGATGGCCAGCCGCGCGGCACCGGCCTCGGCCTTGCCGTCACCTACGGCATCATTCAGGAGCACTCCGGCAAAATCCACGTGGAGAGTCAGGTGGGACTGGGCACGACTTTCTATCTTGAGTTTCCCTTGCTGAGGAAACCCGCGCATGTCTGAAGGCACCCTCGCGGTTCCGGACAATTCTCAAACTGCTGGTTCGGATTCCCTCCCGCGCATTCTCATCATCGACGACGAAGCCGCGATTCGCGAATCGCTGGAGACCCTCCTGTCCATGGAAGGCTACGCCGTCGACAGCGCGGAAAACGGCGAGCTGGGCCTCGAACGCATCGCCGAACAGCCCTTTGACCTGGTTCTGCTCGACCTCGCTCTGCCCGGCCGCAACGGAATCGAAATCCTCAGCACCCTGCGCGAGCGCGAACTCAACCTGCCCGTCATCATGATCACCGCCTTCGGCACCGTCGACAACGTCGTCGACGCCATCCGCGGCGGCGCCCAGAACTTCGTCCAGAAGCCCTGGGACAACGAAAAACTCCTCGCCGATATCCGCACCGCCGTCGCGCGCTATCGCGCCGAAGAAGAAAACGTCCAGCTCAAGCGCGCCTTTCGCCAGCGCTACAACTTCCCCAATATCGTCGGCAAGAGCGACGTCATGCTGCGCATCTTCGACCTCGTCGCCCAGGTCGCGCCCACCCGCTCCACCGTCCTCATCCAGGGTGAGAGCGGCACCGGCAAGGAGCTCATCGCCAAAGCCCTCCACGCCAACTCCACCCGCAAAGACAAGCCTTTCGTCCCGGTCAACACCGGCGCGATGCCCACCGACCTCCTCGAATCCACTCTCTTCGGCCACGTCAAAGGCGCATTCACCTCCGCGATTGCCGCCAAAAAGGGCCTCTTCGAAGTCGCCAACGGCGGCACGCTCTTCCTCGACGAGATCGCCACCATGGGCATGGATACCCAGGCGAAAATCCTGCGCGTCCTCCAGGATCGCCGCTTCATGCACCTCGGCGGCGTCCAGGAAATCCAGGTCGACGTCCGCATCATCGCCGCCACCAATGTCGATCTGCGCCAGGCCGTGCGCGAAGGTAAATTCCGCGAGGACCTCTTCTATCGCCTCAACGTCATCGCCATCGAACTGCCGCCCCTGCGCAGCCGCCGCGAAGACATCCCCGCCCTGGTCACTCACTTCCTCAAGTACTACTCCGACGAAAACGGCCTCTCTGCCCGTGCTCTCACTCCGGAAGCCATGCGCGCCCTCGTCGACTACGAGTGGCCCGGCAACGTGCGCGAGCTCGAAAACGTCATCGAGCGCGGCGTCGTCCTCTCCTCCGGCGGCACCATCGGCGCCGACCTGCTCCCCGGCCATCTCACCGGCTCCAGCTACTCCTCAAGCCTGCTTGAACACAGCCCCGACGCCTCCCTCTTCGACATCATGGAAGACATCGAGCGGCGCATCATCGTCGACAAGCTCGACCGCTGCAACGGCAACCAAACCGAAGCTGCCGAGCAGTTCCGCATCCCCCTCTCCACGCTCAATCAGAAGATCAAACGCCTCAACATCGAAATCCGCAAGCGCTCCCGCGACTAGAACGCGCGACCAAGGGATAACTTCACGTTTGCAGAAGCTTTGTGTCAGGGCACGACTTCAGTCGTGCCGAAAAGATTGCACTGGAAGTCGGGCTTTAGCCCCTGAGTACCGCCTCACTCGATCGAGAACACCGCATACACCGTCGCCGACTCTTCGACCTGCTGCGGCCGAATCGCCAACGGCGGCGGCGGTGGCGCGGGGACCGCTCCCCCAATACTGACCGACTCCGTGTTTAGCGTTGCGGAAAACCGCGTCATCGGCGTCTGATTGCTCGCATAAATCAGCGCTCCCAGATGCGCACCCAGCCCCGCAGCCATCTGCGTCGCCACCTGCCGTGCGCGCACCAGCGCCTTCTCCGCCGCCTGCGCCTGCAACCCGTTCCGATCCGCCAAATCCCACTCGATGTTCCCGCTCTCGTTCGCGCCGGCTTCAATCGCCGCATGCAGAACCTTCGCCGCATCCGCCGCCCCAGCCTTCACGGTCCAGCTCTGTGACAGCGTGAATGCCTTCTGCATCCGCTGCTCCGGCGTGCTCTTGTCGTTTTCAGGAAACTCCGTATAGGCAAGCTTCTGATCCTGGCTCTCCACCGCCTTATCCGCCACACCGGCCTTCTTCAGCGCATCCAGAATCGCGTTCGACAGCTGCGACCCCTGGCTGTAAGCCGTCACCGCATCCGGCGCATAAATCTGAAAGCCCACCGTCACCACCGCCGTATCCTCCGGAGCCGAAGCCTTGTCATTCGCGGTCACCGCAATCGTGCGGTTGTTCTTGTCCACCTGAATCGTCTGCGCCTGCGCCGCCCCCAGCGCTGCACCCAGAACCACCAGCACCAACAACGCAATCCTCTTCATCGCCTGCCCCCTCCCGCCCGGATTGTAGCCCCTGCCACTCCGTGCTCGGCGCCCGGTGCCCTGTGCCCGGTGCTGTACCCTGTACCCTGTACCCTGTACCCTGTAACGAACATGGCTCTCGACACCATCGATGCTGCCGCCAGGCGAGGCGTTCTCGCCGTCCAGGAGTACGCCCTCCTTTCCGGCCGCGCCGTCAGCAACATCTTTCGCAAACCGTTTTACCGCTCCGACGTCTTCATGCAGGCCGACATCATCGGCGTCGGCTCTCTCCCCATCGTCATCCTCACCGGCTTTTTCCTCGGCGGCGTGCTCGCGCTCCAATCCGCCGCCACCCTCACCCAGTTCGGCGCCGCCGCCTTCACCGGCCAGCTCGTCAGCTTTTCCATGATCAAGGAAATCGGCCCCGTGGTCACCGCGCTCATGGTCTCCGGCCGCAACGCCTCTGGCATGGCCAGCGAGCTCGGCTCCATGATCGTCACCGAGCAGATTGACGCCATGCGCGCCCTCGGCACCGACCCCCTGAAAAAGCTGGTCATGCCCCGCATCGTCGCCACCGTCGTTATGCTCTTCTTCCTCGTCATCCTCTCTGACGCAGTGGGCATCCTCGGCGGCGGTTTCGTCTCCGTCTCCATGCTGGGCCAGGACGGTTCCCAGTACTTCCACACTTCTTACCAATCGCTCGAATTCCCCGACATCCTCCAGGGTCTGGTCAAGCCCGTCTTCTTCGGCTTCATCATCGCCACCATCGGCTGCTTCTACGGCATGAGAACTCGCGGCGGAACCCAGGGCGTCGGCCGCTCCACCACCCAGGCCGTGGTCTGGTCCTCGATCCTGATCATCATTACCGACTTCATGATCAGCCGATTCCTGATCGCCATCTTCGGACGGTAAAACACGTGGGCGGAAATCCGATCACGGATGGAGGCGCAAGCGGAGCCACTCCCCCCACACCACAGTCCGCATCATCGGCGGAGCCGGTCGTCATCTTTGAAGACGTCTCCATCGGCTTCGAGCAGAAGCCTGTCCTCGAAAACATCTCTTTCCAGGTCCGCCCCGGCGAAATGCGCATCCTCCTCGGTCCCGCCGGCGTCGGCAAAAGCGTCCTCCTCAAGCTGACCAACGGCCTGCTGCGCCCCGACTCCGGCCGCATCTTCGTCTTCGGTAAAGAAATCAGCGCCATGCGCGAGCAGGACCTCTTCGAGATCCGCGGCGCCATCGGCACCGTCTTCCAGGAGGGCGCCCTCTTTGACTCCCTCACCGTCCGCGACAACGTCGGCTACCGGCTCCTCGAAGAGCACATCCCCGACGATGAGATCACCGCCCGCGCCACCGAAGCGCTCCGCTTCGTCGAGCTCGAGGGGACCCTCGATAAATTCCCCTCCGAGCTTTCCGGAGGTATGCGCCGTCGTGTCGCCATCGCCCGCGCCATCGTCACCAATCCCAAACTCATCCTCTACGATTCGCCCACCGGCGGCCTCGACCCCATCACCTCAACCACCATCATCGAGCTGGTCATGAAGCAACGCGACGTCTCCCACACCAGCTCCATCGTGGTCACGCATCGCCTCCAGGACGCCTTCGTGCTGGCGATGCACTGCTTCGACCTCGCAAACAATCAGATGGTGCCCCTGCCCCCGCACCAGACCGATCCCAACACCAGCTTCCTCATGCTCCACCAGGGACGCCTCGTCTTCGACGGCACCACGAAGGAGCTGGTTAACTCCCAGGACCCTTTCATCCACGAATACATCAGCTGAAGAGCAGGGACTAGCGATTGGGATTAGGGACCAGAGATCAGGCTTGCGAGTCCAAGTGCTGATTCAAATGAAAAGGGTATGGCCGCAGCCGCGCCCACACCCCGGTTTTCTAATCCCTAATCCCTAATCCCTAAACTCTGCCTCACGCATTGTCGTGATCGTAGAACCTGAAAAACAGCGACGGCTTCGACACCGGCTCCGCCTTCGTCGCCAGCGCCGCCATCTGCTGATCGTTGTACGGTGTGAAATCCCGCGCGATCTGCACATTTTCCTCAAGCTGCGCAATCGAATCGCACCCCACGATAATCGTGCTCACCGGCCGCGACAGCGTGTACCCGATCGCCTCCCGCATCGTCAGCGTTCCCGGCGTGGGCGCAAGCACCATCCCTTCCCACGAGTGTTTCTGTGCCTCGAGCGATGGTGGCGTCCAGGTCGAAAGCAGCCGTCCGCGCCCCGGAATCTTCATCCCGATAATCCCCATCTGCTTCTCCACCGCCAGCGGCAGCAGTTGCTCCTGGAACGTGAAGTGATGCGGATCCGCCGCATTCAGCGCCATCAGAATGCAGTCGAAATCGTGGCGATGAAGAGCCTCCACCAGCGCATCCGGACGAAAGTGCCCCGTCACACCCAGATACCGCACCACCTTCTGCTCCTGCATCGCCACCAGCGCTTCGATCGCGCCCCCTGGCGCAAAGATTGCATTAATATCCTTCATCGTCCCGATATCGTGCAGCTGCCACAGGTCCACATGATCCGTGTTCAGCAGCTTCAGCGATTCGTCGATCATCCGCATCGACCCTTCGCGCGTCCGCTCCTTCGTCTTCGTCGCCACAAACGCCTCGCTGCGGCGCGTCTTCATCACCTCGCCCACGTAGCGCTCGCTCCAGCGCATCGGCCCACCGTAAATCGACGAAGTATCGAGGTAATTCACCCCCAGATCGAGCGCGCGGTGGATAATCGGCACCGCCACCGCGGCATTGTCCGGCCTTTCCAGAGCCGCCTGCCCGCCCAGCGAGAAAATCCCAACCTTGTAGCCCGTCTTGCCCAGGTTCCGCGTCGGCATCGCATCCTGCGTGCGAGGGTTGTTGGGAAGTCCGTCGGGCATTGCGGCCAGCGTCTCGGCGCTCGCTCCGCGCGGCAGCGCGGCTCCGGTCAGCACGGCGGCTGCCGCAGCAGTCGTCCCCTTCAAAAATGCGCGGCGATCCTGGTTCGTACTCATAACGGGTTCTCCCTTCGGAGTAACAAACCGTTTTACCACACATGAATCTCTTCACGATTGCCGCGCCCGAGTCTCACGCGGTACTTCCGAAACTCGGCCAAAAAGCGAAGAGGGATGGCATCGCGCCATCCCTCTCATGGTTGCTTATTCCAGCGATTCAGCGGCCGTGCGGGTGCCCGCCCTTATCGTTGCCGCCGCGCGGATGCTCACCTCCGCCTGACGGTTTGCCCTGGCTCTTCGGCGCCTGCCTGCTCTCGCCTGAAGGCCGGCTGTTCGTGTTCGCCGCAGGCCGGCTCGTGTTCTGCGCCGGACGATTGTAGTTATTCGTGGTCTGCGGACGATTGTAGTTATTCGTCTGCGGCCGGTTGTTGTTGTTCGGCGTATTCGGCCGGTTGTTGTTCGGTGTCGTCGGCCGATTGTAGTTATTCGTCGTCGGCCGATTGTAGTTGTTATTGCCCGGACCCCGATTGTTATTCGGAGATGCCCCGCGGTTGTAGCCATTCGCCGCGCCGCGGTTGTAACCGTTGCGCGCCCCAGCCGCGTAGCCGTTTCTGTAAGCGGTGTGGGCCGCCTGCACGTTGTACGCCCGTGCCCCCGGCGCCCGGTCAAACCGCCCGTAGTAGCCGTGGTTCACCACCGTCACGCTGCGCGACACCCACGCGCCGCGTCCATACGCAAGGTACGGGTGCGGACCCCAGCCTAAGCCCCAGTGTCCCCATCCCCAGCCCCAGCCGCCCCAGGCGCCGACGGCAATGCCAACGCCGAAGCCGAACCCGAAGCCGGCCCTCCACCCAAACGGCGGCGGAGGCGCATACCACGCGTAGTACGGACGGAATCCCCAGTACGCCCACGGATCGTAGTACGGCACATACACCACAGCCGGATTCGCCGGTGCAATCTCGATGTCACCCGGTGCGTACGTCACCGCCAGCTGCTGGCTCGACTGCAGATGACCCGCCGAGTACGCCTGCTGCCGCAACCCCTGCACCGCATTCATCACGTCCTGCGGCTGGTTGTAGTACGCGTTGCCCAGGTTTGTCGTCCAGTCGAGGTTTTTGTCCATGTTGGCCAGCACCGACGGAAACGCGCACAGCGCTTTCACGCTCGGATCCCAGCTCTGCCCGTTCACCATCTGCGCAATCTGGTCCGGCGGTGCTCCGCCCTGCGACTGCACAAACCTGTCCGCCTCCACGATCTGCGTCGGATACGTTGATGCCGCCAGCACCTGCGCCACCAGCGAATCCGGATACAGCGCGATCGGCGCTACCAGCTCGTTCAGCTGGTCCGGGCTCAGCGCGTTCCACTGCTGCGGCGGCGCCGCGTTATCGTCCGGCGGCGGTCCCTGCTGATCCGGCGGAGGCGGCGGCGCCTCCTGCGCGAAAGCTGACACCTGCGCGATCCCCATCGGAATCATCAGCCCAACCAGAACCAGCGCGATGCCGCGTTTTGACGCTTCAAGCGAGGTTGCGGCGAGCCGGCGCATCCACTTGCGCGCATAAGTGCCGGCCGTGAGTCGAAACTCAAATATGTCTTTCATGGAGTGTTCCTCTCAGCCCTTGCCAGGGCCGTTTAAGTGCGGAGCGGCCCCCAGCACATTCAGATCCGGGGTTCTCTCAGCCTATGGGACACGGAAACGCACCCTGAAGTTGCGTCGTCCGCGCGTTGCCGCATCCTTTATATTACTGAATCGAAGAACCTGCGCAGGATGCGGCCTACCAGCTCCGGCTGTTCGAACGGCGCAAAATGCCCCGCGTCCGGAATCTCGTTGTACTCCGCGCCGTATCCGCCGTTGCGAATCTGCTCCGCCAGCAACTTCATGTCCGCCGGCGTGCTGCCCGAATCTTCTCCCCCCGCAATCACGCAGCACGGCACCCGCATCGTCCGCGCGGTTACCACAGAGTCAGGCCGCGCCGCCAAGCCCTGCTGCACCGCCACAATCGACTCCACCGGTACCGCCTGCATCATCTCCCGCGCCTCAGCCACTTTCTCCGGCCACCGCCGCCGCGCCGTCGACCCCATCACCGTCTCCAGATTCGATTCGATGAACTCCGCCGTCCCGCGCTCCCGCACCTTCGCGATCGTCTCCTCGCGCTTCGCCCGCCCAACCTCCGTGTCCGCCTGTGCCTTCGAACAGCAAAAGGCGAACCCCTCCACTCGCGACGGCATCGTCCGCCAGATCTCGAACAGCGTGTACCCGCCAATCGAGCAGCCCCCGAACAGCGCTTTCCCGATTTCCAGATGATCCAGCAGCCGCCCCGCATCCGCAGCCAGCTTCTCGACCGTGATGGGGCCTTCCCCCAGCTCCGACTGGCCATGCCCGCGCAGATCCGGCACAATCACCCGGTATTTTTCCTGGAGAATCTCGGCCACCGGCAGCCAGAACCGGTGATCCACCGGCGTCGGATGCAGCAGCACCACCGCCGGCCCCCCACCCACCGCCGTGTAGAACAACTTCGATCCGTCAGAGTAATAAAGCATGGCGACCGCAAATCCAACCGACAGCCTATCATCAGGCGACAGACTGTAGAATCGTGCCGAACCTCACCGCCATGCAGAAGCTGACGGAAGAGCAGAAACGACAGATCGCGGAACTCAGGGAGAAAAAAGACTCCGACATTGATCTCTCGGAAATGCCGGAAGTGACGGATTGGAGCCGGGCCGAGGTGGGCAAGTTCCTGAAGCCGAAGACCCACCTTCGACTGGCTAAGCTATCTACTAGCTCGGCGGCTGGTACGGTGGCGGCGGCACCCCCGGAGGCATTCCCGGAGGCATTCCCGGCGGAAATATCAGCGGCTCCTCCGGCATCACAATCCAGAAAATGATGTACGCCAGCAGCCCCGATCCTCCGCCAAACACCGTCAGCAGCACCGTGATCACGCGTACCCACACCACATCCCACGCGTACGCATTGGCCAGACCCTGGCACACGCCCGCAATCATCCTGCCCATCCGCGGCCTCACCAGCCGCGTCACCGTGGTCGTCGGATAATAAGGTGGCGGCGCCACCGGCGGCTGCATCTGCCCGCCGCATCCCGAGCAGAACCGGGCATCGTCGGCGAGACTCTTTCCGCAATTCCTGCAAAATACAGCCATGGCCAATCCTCCTTCGGAGCTCCCTCAGCCGCCGCGCTCTGCCCCGATACAGAAACCCAGCATAACGCTCTTCGCGGCAACTGCGGCAGCACCCTGTTGACCGAGCCGTTGCCTCTCCAGCGTACAGTGAGGATACGCGCGGAACAGGTTCCGGGTTCCCTCGAAAACACCCCTCCCAGGCCCGTCCCCGCCCCCATCAGCATCCAGGAGAATCGCAGAACTTCAGCAGTTCCGGAGAGAATCCATGCAACGTCTGCAGGGAAAAGTCGCCATCGTCACCGGAGCCGGCTCGGGCATCGGCCAGGCCATCGCCAAACGCCTCGGCTGTGAAGGCGCGAAGGTCCTCATCAACTACCGCGGCAGCGAAGCCGGCGCTGATGAAACCCGCCGCGCTATCGAAGCCTGCGGCGGCCAGTCCGTAGTCATCCAGGGCGACGTCACCAAAATGGACGACCTCCGCAACCTCGTCGATACCGCCTGGAACAAATTCGACTCCGCCGACATCCTCGTCAACAACGCCGGCCTCGAAATCCGCTCCGACTTCTGGGATACCAAAGAAGAGGACTACGACCGCCAGATGGCCGTCAATCTCCGCGGTCCCTACTTCCTTGCTCAGGCCTTCGTTCGCCGTCTCCGCGACGCCAAAAAGCCAGGCCGCATTATCAACATCAGCTCCGTCCACGAAGACATGGCCTTCCCCGGCTTCACCACCTACTGCTGCAGCAAGGGCGGCATGCGCATGATGATGCACAACCTCACCGTCGAGCTCGGCCCCCTCGGCATCACCGTCAACAACATCGCCCCCGGCGCCATCGCTACGCCCATCAACAAAGCTCTCCTTGAAGACAAGCCCAAACTCAACGCCCTCCTCGCGAACATTCCCCTCGGCCGCCTCGGCACCCCCGAAGATGTCGCCGCCATGGTCGCCTTCCTTACCTCCGACGACGCATCCTATATAACCGGCGCCACCTTCCTCGTCGACGGTGGGCTGATGCGCAATTATCACGAACAGTAAGTTTCCCTGTCTATGGCCTCAAAGATCGAAGACTACGCCCTCATCGGCGACTGTGAAACCGCTGCCCTGGTCAATCGCGACGGCTCCATCGACTGGCTCTGCTGGCCCGACTTTTCCTCCACCGCGTGTTTCGCCTCGCTCCTCGGCACCCAGAAAAACGGCTACTGGCAAATCTGTCCCGCCGGCGACGACTGGAAAACCTCCCGCAAATATCGCGACCACTCCCTCATCCTCGAAACCATCTTCGAAAACGAGACCGGCTGCGTTCGCCTCATCGACTTCATGCCCATCCGTGAGCACAACTCCGACGTCGTCCGCATCGTCGAAGGAATCCGCGGCAGCGTGAACCTCAGCATGGCGCTCTCCCTGCGCTTCGACTACGGCCGCACCGTCCCCTGGGTCACGGCTATCGACGACGGCATTCGCGCCGTCGCCGGACCCAGCGTCGCCGTCCTCCACGCCTCAGTCCCCGTTCGCGGCGAAGATCTCCACACCGTCGCGGAATTCACCATCAGCCAGGGCGAGCGCGTCTGGTTCACCCTCACCTGGGGCGAATCCTTTAAGCCCGATCCCAGGCCCATCGACGCGGAGCAGGCCCTGAAGGACACCGGAAAATTCTGGACCCGCTGGAGCTCGCAGCTGAAATACAAGGGCGAGTACGCCGGCGCTGTGGAGCGCTCCCTCATCACCCTCAAGGCCATGACCTTTCGTCCCACCGGCGGCCTCGTCGCCTCCGTCACCACCTCGCTGCCGGAATCCATCGGGAGCACACGCAACTGGGACTACCGTTATTGCTGGCTCCGTGACACCACCTTCACCCTCCTCGCCTTGACCACCGCGGGCTATTTCGAAGAAGCCGTCGCATGGCAGGATTGGCTCCTGCGCGCCATCGCCGGCAGTCCCGACCAGGTCCAGATCATGTACGGCCTCAAAGGCGAGCGTCAGCTCGTCGAGTGGCAGGTCGACTGGCTCCCAGGCTACGAAAATTCGTGCCCCATACGCATCGGCAACGCCGCCGCCGGTCAACTCCAGATCGACATTTACGGCGAGTTGCTCGACACCTTCTATCACGCCCTCCGCGGCATGGGTCGCCACACCGTCGACGACTTTCGCGCGCTCATGCTTCTTCTCGATCACCTCGAAACCATCTGGCAGCGCCCCGACGAAGGCATCTGGGAAACCCGCGGCGGCCGCGAACAATTCACTTACTCGAAAATGATGGCCTGGGTCGCCTTCGATCGCGCCATCCTGATCGCAAACCAGCTGAACACCGACGCCCCCATCGAAAAATGGCAAAAGCTGCGCGACACCATCCACGATGAAATCTGCCGCAAAGCCTTCAACAAACAAAAAAACAGCTTCGTCCAGTTCTACGGCGCGCAGCAATTAGACGCCGCACTCCTCCTCATGCCCATCGTCGGCTTTCTCCCCGCCACCGATCCGCGCGTGCGCGGCACCATCGAGGCCATCGAGCGCGAACTCATGCCCGCCGGCCTCGTCCTCCGCTACGACACCACAAAATCACCAGACGGCCTGCCTCCCGGCGAAGGCGTCTTCCTCGCCTGCAGCTTCTGGATGGTCAGTTGCCTCAAAGCCCTCGGCCGCGCGTCTGACGCCCACAAGCTCTTCGACCGCTTGCTCTCACTCACGAACGACCTCGGCCTGCTCTCCGAGGAATACGACATCGATCGCAAGCGACTGGCCGGCAATTTTCCTCAGGCCTTCTCCCACATCTCCCTCGTAAACGCCGCCTTCGATCTGGAACGCAAAGAAGACCCTCATCAACGCGCGCACCACCATGGCCACGCGGAGCTCGTTCCCCGGTCCTGACCCAATTCCTTCTCTGGATCGCCGCATCGCCCCGTTACACTCACTTCGAGGAGACTTGGTCCGCATGCATCGCTTTCGCCTTTGGGCGCCGAACGCCGGCAAGGTCAGCGTCCAAATCGCCGGACAAATGTACCCGCTCCAGCAGCACGACGGCGGCTGGTGGGAAGCCGATGTCGAAGCCGCGCGCCCCGGCATGGACTATGCCTATTTTCTCGACGACGAGAACCTCGCCCTCCCCGATCCCCGCTCCCCCTGGCAGCCCAGCGGCGTCCACGGCCCCTCCCGCCTTCTCGATCACGCCGCCTTCCCGTGGACCGACGCCGCCTGGGAAGCCCCTCCGCTCTCCGCCGCCATCCTTTACGAGTTGCACATCGGCGCCTTCACCCCCGAAGGCACCCTCGACGCCGCGCAAACCAAACTCGACTATCTCCGCGACCTCGGCATCACCCACGTCGAGCTGATGCCCGTCAACGCCTTCCCCGGAATCCAGGGCTGGGGCTACGACGGCGTCGATCTCTTCGCCCCGCATGAACCCTACGGTTCGCCCGATGCCCTCAAGCGCTTCGTCGACGCCTGCCATGCGCGCTCGCTCGCCGTCCTCCTCGACGTCGTCTACAACCACCTCGGCCCCGACGGCAACTACCTCGCGAAATTCGGCCCATACTTTACCACCGCCCACCACACGCCCTGGGGCGACGCCGTCAACTTCGAAGACCGCGGCAGCTGCGAATCCCGCCGCTTCTTCTGCGACAACGCCCTCCTGTGGCTCCGCGACTACCATTTCGATGGCCTTCGCCTCGACGCCGTGCACGCCTACTCCGACCGCTCTGCCATCAACTTCATGGAACAGCTCGCCACCGAAGTCCGCGGGCTCGAGGCTCACACCGGCCGCAGCTACGTCGTCATCGCCGAAAGCGACCTCAACGATCCGCGCCTCGTCACCGCGCTCGAAGCCGGAGGCTACGGAATGGATGCGCAGTGGAGCGACGACTTCCACCACGCCCTCTTCGCCGTCCTCACTGGCGACCGCGGCGGTTACTACTCCGACTTCGGCTCCCTGGCCGATCTCGCCAAATCCATCCGCGAAGTCTTCGTCTATGACGGCCGCTACTCGCCCTACCGCGATCGCATCCACGGCCGCCCCGTCCCCAACCTGCCCGCCTCGCGCTTCCTCGGCTACTCCCAGAATCACGATCAGGTCGGCAACCGTGCCAAGGGCGATAGCCTCTCCAGCATCGTCACCAGCGGCCGCGCCAAAATCGCCGCCGCCCTCGTGCTCACCGCCCCCTTCGTCCCCATGCTCTTCCAGGGCGAGGAGTGGGCCGCCTCGTCTCCCTTCCAGTTCTTCACCAACCACAACCCGGAACTCGGCAAGCTCGTCTCCGCTGGCCGCCGCAAAGAATTCGCCGCCTTCGGATGGAACCCCGCCGACATCCCCGATCCGCAGTCCCCCGCAACCTTCCAGCGCTCCAAACTCAACTGGGACGAGCGCAGCCAACCCCCTCACGCCGCAATGCTCGACTGGTACCGCCGCCTCATCGCCTTGCGCCGCTCCACCCCCGGCCTTACCGATCCCGACCTCGCACACACCCATGTCCGTTTCAACGAAGATGATCACTGGCTCGTCATGGAACGCGGCTCCGTCACCATAGCCTTCTCCCTCGCCCCCCAACCAATCCAGCTCGAAGTCCAACCCGGTTCCACCATCGCCCTCGGATCCTCGCCCGAAATCCAAATCAACAACAACTCCCTCACCCTCCCACCGGACACCGTCGCTGTTCTAACATCCGAATGACGATATCGTTACCGGCTCCCAGCTCCCAGCTAATCGGTAACCTGTACCCTGCACCCTGTACCCTTTCTTTGCGATGACCGCCCTCGAGTTCTCCCTCATCCTCCTCCTCAGCTCCCTCGCCGCCGGACTCCTCGGCGCACTCAGCGGACTCGGCGGCGGCGTGGTCATCGTCCCCGTCCTCACCATCATCTTTCACGTCGACATCCACTACGCCATCGGCGCCTCGCTGGTCTCCGTCATCGCCACCTCTTCGGGAGCCGCCGCCGCCTACGTCCGCGAAGGCTTCTCCAACATCCGCGTCGGCATGTTCCTTGAAATCGCCACCACCCTCGGCGCGCTCCTCGGTGCGTGGCTCACCACCCGCGTCCCCACCCACTCCATCGGATTCATCTTCGGCCTCGTGCTCCTCTACTCCGCGTACTCCTCGCTTCGGCAGTACCACGAGGACCTCACCCAAAAACCCGACCCCCTCGCCCTCCGCCTCAAACTCAAAGGCAGCTTCCCCGCCAGCCCCGGCGTCCAGCAGGAATACGTCGCCCAGCGCGTCCCCGCCGGCTTCGGCCTCATGACCCTCGCCGGAACCCTCTCCGGTCTCCTAGGCATCGGCTCCGGCGCCGTCAAAGTCATCGCCATGGACCAGGCCATGCGCCTGCCCTTCAAGGTCTCCACCACCACCAGCAATTTCATGATCGGCGTCACCGCCGCAGCCAGCGCCGGACTCTACCTCCGCGCTGGCTATCTCGCCCCCGCCCTCGTCATGCCCGTCATGCTCGGCGTCCTCGTGGGGTCGCTCATCGGATCGCGTCTCCTCGTCCGAGTCCACGTCCGCACTCTCAAAATCGTCTTCGCCCTCGTCATCGTCGTGCTCGGCATCGAAATGATCGTCAACAGCCTGACCGGCAAACTGTGAGCCCGCCTATGTCCTCGACCGCGCCACAACCCGCCTCGCCCAAAAGCTGGACCGATCTCCGCATCGAAATCCTGGTCGGCATTTTTCTCCGCACCGGCGTCCTGCTCGCCGCCGCCATCGTCCTCACCGGCGGCATCCTTTATTTAGCGCAGAGCCACGGCCCCCGCCCCAACTACCAGCACTTCCAGGCCGAGCCCGCGCAGTTCACCCACTTGACCCCCACCCTGCACGGCGTCGCCACCCTCAACCCCGAAAGCATCATCATGCTCGGCCTGCTGGTCCTCATCGCCACGCCCGTCGCTCGCGTCGGCATGTGCATTGTCGGCTTTCTATTCGAGCGCGACCACCTCTATACCGCCATCAGCGCCATCGTCCTCGTCATCCTGCTCTACAGCTTGTTCTTCCACAAATAGCCGCCATTCGAGCGGCATCATCGAAGGCCGCGCACTCCCTGCAGCGCCGTTCTCTGCGCACTCTGTGCACTCTGTGGTGAGTTTTCCGGAAAGACAGGCCAGGGGAAAGAAACCGGCGACCTAAATTGGAGCAAGAACTCGCACCAAAACAAGAATCGCCACGCCCAGGAAGAACACCAGCGCCATCCTGATCCCCGGCTCCCGATTCACTTCCGGAACCAGGTCCGTCGCCGCCACATAAATCGTCACCCCCGCCGAGAGCGGCAACCCCACCTGTACCCATCGCGGCAAAAACCCGATAATCAGCACGCCCGCAATCGTCGCGGCGGCCAGCGCCGTCGCTGACACCACCGCCGTCCGCCGCGTCTGCCCCGACGCCAGCATCACCGATGCAATCGTGAATCCCTCCGGCACCTTGTGCAGGATGATCGCCACAAAAATCAGCCACCCCAGCGCATTCGACAGCACAAACCCCGACGCAATCGCCACTCCATCGAAGAACGAATGCGCCGCCAGCCCGCACAGGACGGACCACCCCGTCCGCCGGTGCAAAAATTCATGCGCGTGCGTTTCCTCGCCGTAGTGAAAATGCGGCGTGATCGTGTGTTCCATCAGATGGATCGCGCAGTACCCCGCCAGCACCAGCGCCGGCGCCCACACCGGCGAAAACTTCATGCTCTCCGGCAGCATGTCCAGGATCGCCACCGCCATCATGAAGCCCGCGCCCAGCGCAATCGAGTAGCGCAGATACTTCTGCGTCCAGTTCCGTTGCACCAGCACCACGCCGCCGACAATGTCGGCCACCGCGGCCAGGCTCCCAAGCACCAGAGAAAGAATCATGCGCTTTCCGCTAACCGCTCTTCGCTACCTGCTCGCCTCTCGCTTGCCTTTAACTCGCTTTTCGCTAACCGCTCTTTGCTCGCCTGTCGCTAACGGTTTTTCGGCTGACCGGCTCTTCGCTGACCGCTTTTTAGCCCGGCTGCCGCCTGCAGGCCGCCGGCTGCAGGCTCACCCGCTATGCCGTATATGCATCACATCCCCATCCTGCACCAGATAATCTTTCCCCTCCAGCCGCAGCGTCCCCTGCGCGCGCGCCGCCGCCTCCGACCCCGCCTCGAGCAGCGTGTCCCAGTGAATCGTCTCCGCACGAATGAAATGCTTCTCCAAATCTGTATGGATCGCCCCCGCCGCCTCCTGGGCCCGCGAATTCGCCGGAACGGTCCACGCCCGGCACTCGTCTTCTCCCACGGTAAAGAAGCTGATCAGCCCCAGCAGTTCATAGCTCCGCCGGATCAGTCGCACCAGCCCGCTCTCCTGCAGCCCGTACGACGCCAGAAACTCCGCCGCTTCCTCGTCGTCCATTTCCGCCAGTTCGGCTTCCACCTTCCCGCAAAACGCCGTCGCCCCCGCATTCGGACGCGCTGCAATCTCCGTCAGCCCAAACTTCCCCGCGGCCGTCTCCAGATCCGCCCCCAGCGTCGTGCTCTCTTGCACATTCACCGCATACAGCACCGGCTTCTGCGACAGGAACATGAACCCGCGAATCAACTTCCGCTCCTCCGACGTCATCTCCAGCTCGCGCAGCGGTATCTCTGCCTCCAGCGACGCCTTCGAGCGGATCAGCAGCGCCTGCTCCTTCTCCAGCTCCGGAGTCCGCATCTTTTTCAAATCCTTTTCCAGCCGCTCCAGCCGTTTCTCCACCTGCGTCAGGTCGCTGAGCATCAGGTCGAACTCCACGCTCTTCGCATCGCGCAGCGGGTCGATCGCCCCCACGTGCGCAATCGCATCGTCCTCAAACGCCCGCAGCACGTGGATCAGCGCGTCGACATTCCGCAAACTGGTTAGAAACGCCGTTTCCTTCAGCGCCTCCTGCCCAATCGCCGCAACGTCCGCGTATTCCACCGTCGCGTGAATCAGTTTCTTCGGGTTATAGAGCGCTGCCAGCCGGTCCAGCCGGTCGTCGGGCACCTTCGCCACGCCCAAATGCGCGTCCCGCGAATACCCGCGGTCCTCGAGCTTCGCCCGCGTCAATATCTTGAACAGAGAAGTCTTGCCCACCTGCGGCAGGCCGATAATGCCGGTTTTCATCGTGATCCTGAGTAGTAATGGGTTCGCTGCGCCAATTCTCGATCATATGTCATCCTGCACGACCCAGAGCCGCGTGACGGAAGGGAAGAACCTCCCGTTTACCTTTCGCCCAATCTCCCCCGTTGTCTTCCCCGCCACTGTTGAACCCGTTGATTCCCGGTGGAAATCTATTCCGCTATTCCGTTGACCCCATCTCCTCGCCGCGTATCGAATAACGGTGAGGGTTTGTATTACTGCCGTCATCTCGGAGACGTGTCGCAGGATCCCTTTCCCAGCGGTGCTTTTGCGGAGGCCGAAGTCACCAACAGACACAAGGAGAGCACGCTCGAGCATTTTCCACTTGCATCCCATCCGGCACAGCAGCACTTCTGTCGAGGAACGGCCAAAGATTCAGCGTCCCGGATGAACACAGATTCAACGTGAAAATGCCGCAAGCGGCCTGACTCTGTCTCGCGTCTCTACGATTGCGAAAGGCCCGCCCGAATGACCCTTGGGATTGCGGTTCCGTTTCCCGGCGGATCCATCCTCTGCGCCGATTCCCGAATCGAGGCCAGCGATGGATCGTCCGCCCCCGAAATCGATGCCGCCCTCATGTCCGTCACCTCCGGCAAGCGCATCTTCGCCATCACCTACGCCGCCAAAGATCCTCGCGCCGGAAAAATGCTCGCCTCCGAAATCGCCTCCGTCGCCTGCAACGCCGCTTCCCGCCAGGACATCGTTCCCGGCATCAAGCGGGTCATGGGTGACTGGTTCCGCTCCTACGGCGTCGCCCAGATTCCCTCCATCCAGTTTCTCGTCGCCAGCAATTCCACTGACGACAACGCCGGCCGCATCCTCCTCTGCGAGCCCCCCTCCACCGTCATGGAAACCTTCGGCCCCTGCATCGTCGGCGCCGGCGCTCGCTCCATCAACCCCATGCTCAAGCTCCTCACCCCACGCTTCAATCAGAGCTTCAGCCTCCGCTCCACCGTCCTCCGCATGACCTACCTCAACTACCTCGCCCGCAAGTACGACCCGGCCATCGGCGAGGAAACAGAGATGATCGTCCTCTCCAACCGTGGCTCCTTCACCTACATCGATCGCCGTGAGCTCAAGCAGGCCGAAGGCCTCGGCGAAAAAGTCGACGCCCTCCTCCTCGACATGGCCCGCCAGGTTCTCTCCGCCGAAATGGAACAGAACCCCCAGACCATCGCCGAAGAATTCCTCCGCGGCTACTTCGACGTGATGGAACAGAACCCCCAGGTCTACTTCCCCTCTCTCAGCTACCTCGACAAGGTCAGCACCGCCTCTGCCGGACCCATCCCCATGCCCATGCCCACCGGCACCAACGGCTAAATAAACAAACCCACTCCGTGCCCGGTGCCCCGCTTCTCCATTACCACCCGTCACATCGTGATGCCGTTCGTCCCAGCCTCACAGTAGACTGGCCCGATACGGCCCGATTTCCCCTGGGCCTCAGTTCCCCGGTTCGAAAGCGGCACAGTTCATGGATGACTTCTGGCAGGACCTCCGCTACGCCTTCCGCGTCCTCATCGCCAACCCGGCGTTCACCGTCACCGCCGTCGCCGCTCTCGCCCTCGGCATCGGAGCCAACACCGCTATCTTCACCGTCGTCGACGCCGTCCTTCTCAAGCCGCTCAGCTATCCGGACCCCGACCGCATGGTCCAGCTCATGAACACCGGCCCCGATGGCCAGTGGGCCGCCGCTTCCCCCACCAAATTCAATAACTGGCGCGCGCAAACCAGCGTCCTTCAGGACGTCACCGCCTACGACTTCGGCGGTCCCGGCTTCAATCTCACCGGCGCCGTTCCCGAGCAGATCCACGGTATCCACGCCTCCGAGGCGTACTTCCGCCTCTTTGGCGCGCCCGTCATGCTCGGCCGCACCTTCACGCCCCAGGAAGATTCCCCCAACGGCGGTCACGTTGTCGTTATCAGTTACGGACTCTGGCAGCGTAAATTCGGCGGCAATCCCAAAATCGTCGGCACCGCGCTCTCCCTCGGCAATGAGCCGTACACCATCCTCGGCGTCCTCGGCCAATCCTTTCAGTCCGATCCCGTCTCTGACATCTGGCTCCCCTTCCAGATCGATCCCAACAGCACCAATCAGGGCCACTACTTCCTCGCTGCCGCCCGCCTCAAGCCCGGTGTCACCCTCGCCCAGGCCAACGCTCAGCTCAAGCTCGCCTACGACGAGTTCCGCCGCCGCTGGACCCTCGCCGATCCCAAGGCCGGCTTCGCCGTGCAGCCCCTGCGCGATTCCATCGTCGGCGACGCCCGCTCCTCGCTCCTCATCCTCCTCGGAGCCGTCGGCTTCGTCCTCCTCATCGCCTGCGCCAACGTCGCCAATCTTCTCCTCGTCCGCGCCACCGGCCGCAAGCGTGAATTCGCCATCCGTGCCGCCATGGGCGCCGGACGCGCCCGCATCATCCGCCAGCTCCTCACCGAGAGCATCGTCCTCTCTCTCACCGGAGGCATCCTCGGACTCATCCTCGGCTATGCTGGCGTCCGCGCTCTTCTCGCCGTCTCGCCCGCCGACCTACCCCGCATCGGCGAAAATGGAGCCCTCGTCGGCCTCGACTGGCGCGTCCTCCTCTTCACCCTCGCCGTCGCCCTCCTCACCGGCATTCTCTTCGGACTCTTCCCCGCCATCGGAGCCTCCCGCCCCGACCTCAACACCACCCTCAAGGAAAGCAGCAACCGCTCCGGCACCGGCTTCCGTCAGAGCAAAATGCGCTCCCTGCTCGTCATCAGCGAAGTCTCCCTCGCCCTCGTCCTCCTCATCGGAGCCGCGCTCCTCATCCGCACCTTCATCGCTCTGCGCCACGTCAATCCCGGCTTCGATCCCCACGACGTTCTCACCATGGAAATGTCCCTCACCGGGGACCGCTTTCAGAAAACCACCGCCGTCGCCCAGCTCGTCTTCAATGCCCGCCAGCGCCTCAACGCCATCCCCGGCGTCGAAGCCTCCGCATCCACCTGCTGCCTGCCGCTCGAAGGCGGCTTCGGCCTGCCCTTTGACATCGTCGGCCGCCCCCACGG
>Ga0182024_10000204_pt1 | contig 142527 bp, 121 predicted proteins | sample P32metaG_FD_120480 | JGI IMG/M metagenome (GOLD analysis project Ga0182024, IMG submission 120480) | Permafrost microbial communities from Stordalen Mire, Sweden - P3-2 metaG (Illumina Assembly) | ecosystem: Environmental > Terrestrial > Soil > Wetlands > Permafrost | place: Sweden: Stordalen...
GGATCGCTCAACGCCACCATTTACAACACAGGCCTGACCAGAGTACCAGGAAAATCTTTCCCGGTGTGCAAATAATTTTCAGCCCCTTTTTTTGTCAAATAAAGCAGGCGCTAAACACATACAACTACTATTCCTTTAATGTGGGATGTGCCAATTTAAAGTTGGAGAATGGGTTCTTTTGATTTACGTTTGTCGGCGGAATTTAGATGCGTCTGCTTTACGGAAAAAACTGCGGTAAAGGTTGGTTTGACTGGGCGTTGAGATTGTGTTTTAATGTCGTTGGTTCTAAATGAAAAGAAGCGTTCCGTCCGTTTTGTGAAGTGTTGGTTTAAACGAATTGGATATTGCCTGGTCACCCCGCCATCCGCCATACAACGACGAATCATGAAAGGCCGCCTTTCGCTTTTGCTGGTTGAGGCCGCGCTGATTGCATGCTTCGCGTTGGATTGCGCGACACCTTCGGCGAATCCCAAGCCCAACGTTGTCGTGATCGTGGCCGATGACATGGGGTTTTCGGACGCGGGTTGTTATGGCGGTGAGATTCAAACACCAAACTTGGACCATCTCGCCCGGAACGGCCTCCGCTTCACTCATTTTTACAATACCGCACGATGCTGGTCTTCGCGGGCTTGCCTGCTGACTGGTTATTACGCACAGGAAGTGCGCCGCGACGAACTGCCTGGCATCGGAGGCGGGGCGAATGGAAAACGTCCGGCTTGGGCGGAACTTTTGCCCGCCATGCTCCGACCAGCCGGGTATCGTTCTTATCATTCTGGCAAGTGGCACATAGATGGGCCGGTGCTGGCGGGTGGTTTCGATCATTCTTACTGCATCTACGATTTCGACCGCTATTTCAATCCCAAGAACCATACTTTGGACGATCAGCCGTTGCCGCCGGTCAAGCTGGGCAGTGGGTATTATTCCACTACCGCCATCGCACAGCATGCGATTGACATGCTTGCGGGGCACGAGGCTGAACATCGCAGCCAGCCGTTTTTCCTTTATCTGGCTTTCCTCTCGCCTCATTTTCCGCTGCAAGCGTTGCCGGAGGACATTGCCCTTTATAAGGACCGCTACCGCGCCGGCTGGGACGCCCTGCGCCTGGAACGTTACGAACGAATGAAAAAAATGGGCCTCATCCATTGTTCCCTCTCAAAACTGGATCCGGACATCATCCCATGGTGGAATTTGCCAGAGCAGGAACTTCACGAGAAAATTGGCCCGGGCGAAGTGGCCCGCGCCGTACCATGGAATAGTTTGACAGACGCCCAAAAGGAATTTCAGCCCGTCAAAATGACCCTGCACGCCGCCATGATTCATCGCATGGACATTGAGATTGGCCGCGTCATCGGCCAGCTAAAAAAAATGGGTGTTCTTGACAATACCGTCATCTTCTTCCTTTCCGACAATGGCGCCAGTGCCGAAGAAATCATCCGCGGCGACGGGCATGATCGCAACGCGCCGCCCGGTTCCGCCGGGACGTTTCTCTCCATCGGGCCGGGTTGGTCTAGCGCCGCCAATACGCCTTTTCGCCTGCACAAATCGTGGGTCCACGAAGGCGGCATCAGCACGCCGCTCATCGTGCAATGGCCCAACGGCATTTCGGTTCGCGGCGAACTGCGCGACAATCAGGGCCATTTGATTGATCTCGCTCCGACCATCCTTGAATTGGCCGGGGCCAAACGGCCCGAAACCGTCAATGGCAAACCTGTGCCCGCGCCGCCCGGCAAAAGCCTCGTGCCTGTCTTTGCCCGCGACGGATCGGTCAGCCATGATTATTTCTGGTGGTTCCATGACGGCAATCGCGCCATCCGCATGGGCGATTGGAAGCTGGTGGCCGATCACAAGAAGCCCTTCGAACTTTACGATATGCGCACGGACCGTTCGGAGTCTCACGATCTTGCCGCACAGTATCCCGACAAGGTAAGGGAACTGGAAGAGGCTTGGATACAGCACATGGAAGAATTCCGCGCGGTGGCCACTCAGGACCTGCCGCCGGGGCAGACAACCAAAAGCGTTCAGGAACCCAGAAATCCACCCGATTGAACCAGCCTCAAGCGTGCCGGAAGGTGATCCGCGCCTTGCCCAAATCGTAAGGGGACATCTCGACATTGACCCTGTCACCGACGCTGATGCGAATGAAGTTCTTGCGCATTTTGCCGGAAATATGGGCGAGGACCTCGTGGCCGTTCGGCAAAGCGACACGAAACATCGTGCCGGGCAGCACTTGGCTGACCGTTCCCTGTAATTCAATTGGCTCTTCTTTAGCCACGCGACTGCCTTCCGCTGTTACACTGGTTTAGCGCAAGTGACTGAATCTGATGATTTATTCATCATATTGAGAGCGTGCAAGCTGCCTTTTCCCCAGCGCAAAATCAAGCCAAACTTTTGCAAAATTAGGAAATCTGGGAAGCCCCGGTGCGAAAATAAGTAAACAACCTATTTGACTCATATATAGTTAACATACATCATTATCCAATGAAAACTAAAAGTATGAGTGATGAAAGAAAAAGGCGCCCGCGTGACTGGTGGATTCGCCAGCATTGTTCCGAAGCCACTTTCATATCAAAAACGAAACCTCAGGCTAGAACTCAGTCAAACCGATGCAGCAGGTCCAAGCGTACTGTTTCCCGCGTCGATTTTACGGAAAATGCTTGCAATGAATGACTTGCGATATTATTAACGTTTGGGGCGGTCAGGGTGAGTCAGACTGGGTCAAACCAGTTTCCAAGCTCGAGAACTTTGAACTTGGCGAAGACCTTCGCCAGCCACGACAATCCTATTTATGGCAATGCATCGTCGGACATCGGTCTGGATCACCACCGCTTGCGGGTTGTGGCTGACTGCCTGTCTGGCTGCCTTTTGCGCGCCGTGCGGCGGACGCTATTGTGTGGTCGATGGCTGGTCCACCGGTGAGGGTTTGCTGCCGCAAAGCTCCATCATCTCGATGGTGCAGACGCGCGACGGTTATCTGTGGTTGGGAACGCGCAATGGGCTGGCCCGCTTTGATGGCGTTCATTTTACCGTGTTCGACGAGAGCACCACTCCAAAATTGACCAGCATCCAGACGGTCAAACTTTTCGAGGACAGCCAAAGTAATCTCTGGATCGGCACCGAAAGCGCGGGGGTGATGCTGGTGACCAATGGGCAGATTCTTCCGCTGGATTTCGGGCAGGGCCGGCGCCGCGGACATTTGGTTTCCATTTGCGAAGATTCGCTCGGCGCGGTCTGGATGCTGACCGAGGATCGTGAATTGGCCCGCTATTGGCATGGCAATGTCGATGTTTGGAACATTATTGGGGATTCCTACACATTGGGCCGCGCCGTCATTGCGGAGAAAGCGGGGTTGCTCTGGATCGGCACCGATCATGCGCTGATTGGCGTGGATCCCGCCGCGGTTCGCAGCAAAGAGCCGTTGCCGGAAAAGGAGCACTCACCTGTGGCGCAGTTGGATTTTCTGCTGACCAGCCGGGATGGAGGCTATTGGCGGATGGCCGACGGCCTGATCGCGAAATGTACCGGCACAACTGTGGAAACGAATTTAGCGCCGTACCCGTGGACCATAAATCTGGAGGACAAGGTCAAGGCAGCGTGCGAAGATCGTGACGGGAATTTGATCGTGGGTGTGCGGAACCAGGGCGTTTTTTGGTTTGACTCCCATGGCCATGCCTCTCACATCTCAAGCACCAACGGCCTGGCCAACGATTCCGTCCTTTCGCTGGTGGCCGATTCGGATGGCAGCTTGTGGGTTGGGTTGGATGGCGGCGGCCCGACGGAGCGCCCCTTGAACCGCGTGACGCGATCGATTTTTAATCTTTTGGATTCTTCCGCGGGATTCGTTATCCAATCCTGCTGCGCCGATTATAAGGGAGGGTTGTGGTTCAGTCCAAAATTCGAAGATTTCTGTTATTGGAAAGATGGGATCACCACCAAGGTTGGGTCCAGCTTCGGCACGCTGAGCCAGCGCAACCCAACCTCTATCCTGGTGGATTCCAAACAAAATGTTTGGGCGGCCACTTTTGGCGCTGATTTGTTTCGTTTGGAAGGCGGCGAATTCAGACCAGCCCAGGGCGCAGAAGTATTAAATCGCGACGTTTCTCGCGAGATTTCGGCTCTCTATCAAGGGCATGATGGCCGCTTGTGGGTCGGAACTCAGGGCGGCCTGGCATGTTGGAACGAAAATGAGTGGCAGACCTTCACGACCAACAACGGCCTCTCCGCCAATATTATCCGCGCCATCGCCGACGATGCCAACGGGGACGTTTGGGTTGGGACGGAACACGGCGGATTGAATCTTCTGCACGGCGGCAAGGTGACATCCTTCCAAACCAAAGCCACAGATTTTCCCAGTGACAATATTTCCTGCCTTTATCTGGACAAGGACGGAGTCCTTTGGGTGGGGACCACTGGCAACGGCCTGGTTCGCCTGGCCCAGGGCAAGTGGAAGCATTACACCACGCAAAACGGCCTGTCTGGTAATAGTATTGACTACGTGATCGAGGATGACAAGGGGTTCCTTTGGATCGGGGCCAATACCGGTTTGATGCGCGTCCGCAAAAAAGAACTGGATGATTTTGATCCCAACCGCGGCGATTACCTTTCCTGCCGCAGCTATGACAAAAGGGACGGCTTGCCCGCCACCGAATGCACCTATGGTTCCGAGCCTGCCGCTTGCCGGACGCCCGACGGCGTTCTCTGGTTTCCCACCATTGGCGGGCTGGTTTCGGTCAACCCGTCCGAGATTCAGCCCAATACGAATCCGCCGCCCGTGGTGATCGAAGAGGTGCTGGTTGACCAACAGCGTCAGGACACCAACGGACTGCGCATGGCTCCCCTGGAAACTGTCACGATTCCCGCAGGCAAGGAGAACCTGGAAATCCGATACACCAGCCTGAATCTCGCCGCCGCCGATCGGGCGCGTTTTAGGTATCAGCTCGAAGGCTACCAAACGGCCCCGCATGATGCGGGCAAAATTCGATTCGTTCGCTACCCCAATCTGCCGCCCAGCCACTATCGTTTCCATGTGGAGGCCCGCAACGAAGACGGAACGTGGAACCGAACCGGCGCCAATTTGGATGTTATCGTTCTGCCTCCATTTTGGGAGGAATGGTGGTTCCGTGCCGCGGTGGCAGGCGGCCTCTTGGGGATCATCATTGCCACCGTCCATTTCATTTCCACGCAAAAGTTGCATCGTCAACTCGCCGGATTGCGCCAGCAACAGGCGTTGGAAAATGAACGCGCCCGCATCGCGCGCGACATTCACGACCAGGTGGGCGCCAGTCTCACTCAGTTGTCCCTTTTGGGCGAAATGGTCCAGGCTGACAAAGATAGTCCCGCCGAAGCGGAAGCCCATGCCCTTCAGATATCCCGGACCGCCCGTGAAACCGCGCACGAGCTGGATGAGATCGTTTGGACCGTCAACCCTTCCAACGACACACTGGACGGATTGATTACTTACATCTGCAAGCACGCCCAGGAATATCTGGCGGTGGCCGGTTTGCGTTATCGGCTGGACGTGCCAGCGCATTTGCCGGGGGCGCACATTTCACCCGAATCCCGCCATAACGTCTATCTCGCGGCCAAAGAAGCGGTGACTAATGTTGTCCGCCACTCCCGCGCCTCCGAAGCCTGGCTGCGTTTGCGCCTGGCCGCGGAAAGTTTCACGCTGGAAATTGAAGACAACGGCCGCGGCCCGGCCGGCCTCCATGAGAAGGCGGCTGAATCCAGAAATGGCTTGCGCAACATGCGCAAAAGAATGGAAGATATTGGCGGCGAATTTTTCATCGGGCCGGGCCAGCAAGGCGGCACGCTTGTCCGCCTGACCGTTCCGCTGCGAAACCGCTAAATATTGTGCCTATTACCATTTCCCTCGTGGAAGATAACCACCAGTTGCGGGGCACGCTGGCCCGCCTGTTGGATTGCGCCGAAGGTTTCCGTTGCGTCAGCCAGTACGCCAACGCCGAAGATGCTTTGGTCGGCTTGCCCAAAGACAAGCCCGATGTCGTTTTGATGGACATTAATCTGCCGGGCATGAATGGAGTCGAGTGCGTTCGCAAATTGAAGCAAATTGCCCCGGAAATTGCCGCTGTCATGCTGACCGCCTACGAAGACACGGAAAATATATTCAACGCCCTGGCTGCCGGCGCAACCGGTTACCTGCTCAAACGCGCCCCCCGAGCCGAGCTGTTGGACGCCATCCGTGAAGTGCGCCGCGGCGGTTCCCCCATGACGACCCATATCGCGCGCAAAGTCGTGCAATCCTTTCAAAAAACAAGCCCGGCCGAGCAGACCGGCGAGGCGCTCTCCGCGCGTGAGCAGGAAGTTCTGGACCATCTCAGCCAGGGATTTCTTTACAAGGAAATTGCCGAGAAAATGGGCATCAGCTATGAAACAGTCCACACTTACATTCGGCGCATTTACGAAAAGCTCCAGGTTCGCACCCGCACCGAGGCGGTGGCAAAATTCCTGCGGCGCTAAGTTACCACAACCATCGCATGAGAAGCGGCGCGAATATCAAGCTGGGCAAATACTCCGCCACCCGCACTTTTTTAATTTCGAGGATGACCAGCGCCACGCAGAAAATCAGCAGACCATCGGTCGCATTGATCGAATCGATCAGGGGCCAGGGCTGGTTATGAAGCATCGGTTCCAACGCCTCCACGCAACGGATGATCGACCCTTGAAACGCCAGCACGGGAATGGCCGAGACCATAGGGCTCCAGCCGAATCTCGCGCAAAAAGCCATCGTTGCCAAACCGTCCGTTCCCGCCTTGACCAGGAACAAGGGGGAGAAATCGTTAAACCCCTCCTGGACGGACGCCAGAATCGCCAGCGGCCCCGCGCAAAACAATGCCGTGGCCAAAAGAAATCCCTCGCTGAATCGCTTCTCATTTCCGGTTGCGGCCAGCGCCCGAGTGGCATACTGCCCGATGGAGTTGGAAAACTGCTGCACGCGCAGCAGCCGCCCGGCGAGTTTTCCAAGGCTCATCGCCAGCATGACGATGCACAGTTCCTTCAAGATCTGGGCGGCGCTCCCGTTCAAGTTCCGCCATGTCAACTGCAACCCGAACCATACCGTGTAAACACCCAGCACGATTTTTGCGGCCAATTGATACCGGGTTGGCATCGGCTTTTTGACCGCCAGCGCGCAGGCGCCCCCGGCCACGATCCCGACAGAATTAATGACAGCGCCTATCATAACGGGTGCGAGTCCCCGCCTGATGCGCAAAAAGCAGGCGTTCTTGAAAAGATTTTCTTTCCTTGCCCGTCGCGATTATACGAAGCTACGTCGTTCAATTCGGAAGATTAACCCTAAATGCAAGGCAGAGTCAAAATAGCTCTAATTGGCGCGGGCATGTTTGGAGGTGATGTTCATCTTCGGGCATATGCCGATTTGCAGAGGGCGGGTCTTGCGTCCCATTTGGGCCGCCTTGGACTCGATCATTGGACGCGCGAGCTGGCTCCCATCCAATTTGAACTCACCGCCGTCGCCACCCGGTCCGAGAAATCCGCCCGGCTGGCCCGGCGCAATTTTAAAAAATGGACCGGCCACGAACCTCGCGCTTATTTCGGCTCAACGCCGTGGCTGGATGTGTTGCGCGATATTCCGGATGTGGACGTGGTGGCGGTGGCGACTCCGGACAATTTACATACCCCCGTCATTTTGGCCGCTTTGCAGAACCGTTCGCACGTCATTACCGAGAAGCCCATGTGCCTCTCCATCCATGAAGCGGACCAAATCATCGATCTGGCCCGGCGCCACAACCGCATCGTCGCAGTGGACATGCACAAACGCTACGATCCGGACCATCTGCGCATACGCGACGATATTAAAAACCGGATCGGCGAACCTCTCTATGGCGTGGCCTGCCTGGAGGAACCTTTGCAAGTTTCCACCGGCACATTTAAGTGGGTTGAGCAGAGCGATCCGTTCAGCTACGTCGGGCCGCACTGGGTCGATTTAATCTGGCACTACTACAAAAGCAAACCCGTTTCGCTCACCGCCGTCGGCCAGAAAAAACGCCTCGTTCGCGACGGCATCGATGCCTACGACGCCGTCCAGGTGCGGGTGGATTTCGCCAACGGCATGAGCATCCATTTTCACAACAACTGGATCACTCCGCCGGATTTTGAAGGCCCGGTCAACCAGGGCCATGAAATTGTCGGGACGGAAGGCAAGGTGGAAAGCGACCAGCAATATCGCGGCCTGCGCTTCTGGCACAAAGGCGGCGGCAGCCGCACTGTCAATACGCATTTTACGCGCGAGGTTTTGCGTCCGGACGGTTCAAAGGCGTATGTCGGTTATGGAGTTGACAGCCTGGCGGCTGGTTTGGTCGCGGTTTGTCGCGCCAAATTCTGGCGTGAAAAGCGCGAGGCCCTTGCCGCCATTTATCCATCGGCCGAGGACGCGCGCATCACGGTTGCCATTGTTCACGCTGCTGCCATTGTGCGCGATTTGAATTTCAAATACTCGCGTCAGGGCAAAGGCGCGCCCGTCACCGCGCGGTTCGGCAAGGACGGCATCACCATTATTGATCCGCACCGGAGGAGAGGGCGCGCGAAGGAAATCGGGCATCGAATTTATAACAAACCGATTTGATTGAGGCAGGGGCTTAATACGCAAGATATGTATGATAGGTCTGGAAAATCGGCAACACGGCAACAAGTCCTGATAGTCAACGACTTAGCTGGCAACATGAAAAGCTACACAGCGACAACATGTTGCTGGATTCATTAAAAGCCAGAGGCCAGACCTCTGAAAACAGCGAACCAAATGTGGATCATGGCCGCTTGGAATGCATTGCCTTGCTGACGTTCTCATTGGTGGCGGGTGGCGCATCCGTACTGACGCTCCCCAGGAGATCATCCCACGGCGATCCACGTTTGGCCTGCACCGCCTGCACTCGCTGTCGCACCGCCTTGCGGGCAAATTCGCTGAGGTCTTCGCCGACATCCTGCGCCACCTTTTGCCAGAGGTTCTTTTCCCACCCAGGCACCCTGACTGTCAGTGTGTCACTCATGACTTGTATGTAGCGTAAACTCCGACAAATTGCGACCCGAAACTGTTGCAAATCTTTTGCGGAATCTATTTGCAATCGAGCGTTGTGACAGGCAGGCTGGTGGTCTTCGGTCGGCCGGGGCGTAGCGTAGCTTGGTAGCGCGCTTGGTTCGGGACCAAGAGGTCGTGGGTTCAAATCCCACCGCCCCGACCATTTTTCCTAGGGGAAACGAGGAAAATCTTGATTACCGCACAGTTAGCGCACAGAATCCGGCTGTAAGTGAAACTCAAACCCGGAAAATGAAATTCCCGGTCATTATCCGCCATCGGCGGGAAAAGGCCACGATCTACGGCAAAAGTGCCGGTTACGCATTTTACCGTCTTGGCTACTACGTCGCCGGGCAGCGTCGCATCCGCAGTTTCAAGACATACAGTGAAGCCAAAACGGAAGCGGAGCGGATAGTCCGCGACTTGGCGGAAGGCTCGCAAGCCGCCGCTCTCAACGGGGAGCAATCCCGCGACGCCCTGGCCTCGATGCAACGGCTTGACGCGCTCCGGCAATCCACCGGGCGGCGCGTGTCCCTGCTTGCTGCCGTGTCCGAATTTGCAGAGGCATCCGTCAAGGCGCATGGGCGCAATTTGGTTGAAATTGTGGAAGGCTATCTGAACACCGTTGCCAGCGTGAAGCGCAAGAACGTTGCGGAGGCCGTCGAGGAGTTTATCAAGGCCGATGAACCGCGCACAAAGGCGGGCGAAGGCCAGCGGGCGCAATTGTCATCCGAGTATGCGCGTATTCGCGCACTGCGGCTGCGCAGATTTGCAAAGGCATTCCCCGGCAACGCCGTTTGCGACCTGTCGAAAGAGCACTTGGACAAATTCATTCCTTCCCTCAAGAAGTCGGGCGCGAAGTCCCGCAATCATCACCGGGCCGGAATCAAGCAATTCGTGCAATGGTGCATCCGCAAAGATTATCTACCCGCAAACCATCGCTTGAACGAAGCGGACACCATGCGCCCGGAACATGCCAACACCGGCGAGATCGGATTCTACACGCCGAAGGAATTTCGCGCGATGCTGGAAACGGCGCAAGAGCCGATGCAGGCGATCATTGTCATTGGCGGTTTCGCCGGGTTGCGCACGGCGGAAATTTTGCGCCTGACATGGGAGGATGTTTTCCGCGTTCCCGGCCACATCGAAGTAACGGCGGGCAAAGCAAAGACCCGCCAGCGCCGATTAGTGGAAGTTTGCCCGGCCCTTGCGGCATGGCTGGAACCTTGCCGGAAGCTCACCGGCAAACTGTGGGATTGTTCAGAGAGATGCTTCCATAAAGCGTTCGTCGAAGTCTGCGACCGGGCGGAAATATCCCGCAAGCTGAACGGTTTGCGTCACTCCTTTTGCTCGTTCCATTTTGCATTCCACGCCAACGAAAATTTGACCGCCGCGCTTGGAGGCACTTCCCCGGCAATGGTGCATCAGCATTACAAGGGACTTGCCACGAAAGCCGAGGGTGAAGCGTGGTTCAACGTCCAGCCGCCGACGATTGCGGACAATGTGATTGCGATGCCTGCCACAAAAAATATCTGACACTACCGGGTTTCAAGGCTGCGCTGGAATGCGGCGGCGCGCTCTTGTTCGGCGCGCTCGCGTTCATACATCGCTCCTTCGTCGATGCCGCCGATGCAGTGATGCTCAAAAACCCAAAAACGGAAAATCAGGTTGGTGCGCTCGACGCCGCCCTGCTTGTTGACAAAGTCGATGGTGGCGTGGCCTATCCAGTTGCTGGCCTGCTCATGCGTGGTGTCCACATAGGTATCCATGATCCGGGTAAACCCGACGTAGTTGCTGCAATCCTTGGAAACGACGGCTTCCGCTTCGGATCGGAGCCGCCGTTGAGTCTCCCAGGCATCCTCAAACTTTTCCGGGTTGATCTCTCTGATGTTCTTTTGCAACGCCGCTTGGGCCTCGGCTTCTTCCGACCGTGGTAGGATTTGTTTGAAATAGACCAGTGCTCCGATAATCACCACGACGAACACGAGCGTAATGATTTCCAGAGCCACGGCACAGACCAGCGCGAGCTTTCGCCCGGGCCTGGTAAAGGACCTCGACAATCGCGCCAATCCCCAAAGAAACATAATCATGCCGCCGGGTGCGAGCACCAACAGCCACCCAAAGCGGCTGTTCAAAACATGGCTCATCGGCATGAATGGAAATAAAAAGATGAAAACACCGGATATGGTGCAACCCAGAGGCAAAAGCCACCGAGGAATAGAGGCTTTGGGCACGATGAAGGAATTGGCGCACGTCGGACAATCGAGCATTTGCCCGGCGTATTCCGGCCCGGCTTCGATATGCTGGTTGCAGTGGGGACAGTGGAAGGAAAGCACTTTCATTTTCTGGCCGTTATCTTTGTTAAAAGACCGAGCGTTTTAGGCTTCATGATTTTATCCTTGCGCGGCCCTGGCCTGAAAACAAGATCAATTGACAACCTTGGCCCAGCTTGGTTACGGACGAAGATTCGCCGTGCTTCTCCCCGCTGGCCGGGCGCAAGATTCACTGTCCGCCCTTTTGACGGCGCAGGAGAGCGCCTTGCACGCTCGCCCAATCATACAGGCAACGCCTGCCGATCTTGATATAGGGGAGAATCCCGCTCGCTTTCCAGTAGCCCAATGTCCGGCGGCTGATTGGCAATCTCGTCAGCAGTTGTTTTTCGCCGATGAAACCTACATCTTCGCTCATGCCATATCAGTCGTTCGCCGAGCCAAAAAACGAACAAACTTTTACTTCACATCTGGCGGGGTAATTTTCGGGGTATCTTCAAACGGCAATTCGGCTTGTTGCCGGTGTCCTTTCAAATGGTAAGTCCGCACGAAGGCGAGGCGATCACCGTTGAACATGAAACGGATGTTGATAAAAAATACCCCGTCGCTCGTGCTGCGATACAAAAATTCTTTTTCCAGCAGTTCCCGAAGGCCGCGCCTGAAAGTCCGTTCGTTCAATCCCCGATCATGCGCGAGGTATTGGCTCAATTCGATTTTGTCGTTGTGCGGTTTTTCCCGCATCTGGTGATATACCAGTTCAAAAACCTGCATCCCCGACTTGGACAGGCAGCAGGCTTGCTTGATGCCATCCAAAAACAGTTTCACAAACCGGCTGCCCCCTTGGAACCCCCGTCCACGGGCGGTTGCACCGCCCCGCAAGGACTGCCGCCCTTGCGAATCCCGGCCCAAAGGATTGCATCCATTGGAACCCTACCATTCAAGGCGTGGCGCCTCTGATACTCTTTTTTTCCCGACTCGAGATTGCATTCGGCGGCAAGTTGGTCGGCGGGCTGCTTTGCAATGGGCGTTTTCGTCGGCGTCGGCTGCGTGCCTCGTTGTAAGCATCCACATCGTTCAAACCAGAGCGCAGAAAGCCGAGAAACGACTTGTCCTGAAATTTGCAGGACTGTGCAACCCCAAGCAGCCGAATATAATCTTGCGCACCTTTGCTGGAGAATGCGCCTGAGATTTTCCGCTGAACGGCCAGATGGCGAAGCGCTCGCTCTGCCGCATTATTGTTCCAAGGAATACCATCCAGTTCCAAAAAGGCAAATAGTGATTCCCGGTAACGGTCGAACCGCTTTTGATACTTGAGGATGAGTTCCTGACCTGTTGGGCGATCATCAATCGCTTTCTTATAGAAGACATCTACTCGCTGTATATGCTTGCGAAAATGAAACGCCTTTAGACCGAATCTTTGGGCGTCTGAAAGGATTGGCAACAGTAAGTCGCGCACCGATGCCACGAATTCCTCCAATTCGTAATTGAAAGGATTTTTCCAAAGGTCATCGTTTAAGTCACGGATCAGATGCACAAGGCATTTCTGTTGCCGAACCGGTAGCGCGTCATAACCGCCATAGAAGTCCGAAACAAGTGTACCTTTGTAGGCATCTAAAATGGGTTTAAGAAAACCAGTTTCGCGACTTTCGGTCAGCCAAAAGTTGACGTGCCTGCCATCAGTTAAGACCCACACATATTGTTGACTCCCAAGAATGCTGAGTTTAGTTTCATCCACATGGATCGCCGGACTTTGGAGAATTCGCTCAAGGAGCAGTTTTTCGGTCATGACATGGTTCTCTGCGCATCGTTTCACACAGTGTTCCACTCCTTGAAGGGATAAGTCAGCGTCAAAAAGTTCAAACGTAGCTTGTGCGATAAGCCTATAAGACATGCGCAATGCCATTCTGAGGTAAACAATCCATATCGAGAAACCGGGTCCATAAACTAGGTTTTGCACTTGCTTGAACGCTGGAGGAACATATGTCTGGCCGCAGTGCAAACAGCGCCCTCGTTTTCCGATGTATCTGAGTACGGTTTTCTTGCATCCAGTTTTCGTGAAGGCAAGATCAACAATTGCGCGTTCTGCGGTTTTTTTTGTCGGCACGAGCAGGCTTGGATGATCCCGATGCCTTTCACATTTTCTTTTTCGTGGAACGCGGATTATTCGCCCCTGCACATTCGGTAGTGTTGGCCTTTTCGAAGGCCGGGATTTCGATTTTGGTTCTGATGTTACTTCGGGTTGCGCAGTATCTCCGACAGCCAGTTTGATTCTGGATTTTGTATAGTCAAAATGTGCTGACAAGCGCACTTCGTTGAATTCGCGATAGATTTCAGCCGCTCGATTTGTCATTAAATTCTTGGGAGCATCTGCAAAATCCACATCCACACGGTATTTTGAAGTCGCTATGACGTTTTGCACCTCGTTGGTCATGACCTTCAAACCGGCGCAATCATCTTGGTTGTATCCAAGCAATTTATTCTGAATCTGTGTATCTCCTGATTTTTCCCATTGATGTCGCCACACAATTGCTTGTAAGCCTGTTGTTTTAGGCAATGTCCATTTGGCACCGGCAAAAGACGCTAACTCCTTGAGTCGGTTTGAATACGTTGGGAAATAGATTTTTCCGAACATCACCGAGATAAGATTGATGGCCGAATCAATTGCCTTTGCAGCGACCGATTGATCCTTTGGGCGGCCATGACGTTCCTTCATAGCTTTCATGAATTTTGTTTCGTAACTGCCGTAGTGAATCAGCACCGGCTGCTCGACAGTTTCGAGGAGGGCTAGGAATTTACGCCAAATCTTCCCCTCGTCCGCGACGGTGTCCGCCCACAGGCTGTGCTGGACGGCTGATTCGCCGTGGCCGATGCGCACACCAACGAGGTAGTAGAAATCGCGATCGGGCAGGCCCTCGACATCCAGATAGACGGGCGTACCTTCGAGCTTGAGTTCCGGGCTGCCGACGATGTGGATTTTCTGCTCCCGAATCGCCAGCGCCTTGAGCGAGTGATGATATTTTTCGCGTTTGTCTCGTTGCCGTTTGGACCGGCGGCGCGGGCGGAACGTGTAGGAGAGCTGCGTGACGGTGAAGATGCCTTTGCTGCGGAGTTTCTGGCGCTCCTTCGCGCTCATGCCGGCCAGCAGGCTGAGGTCGTCTTTCTCCACCGCGAGCTTCCGACAGCGGGCCTGGAATTCGCACTCGGCGCAGTGCCGGTTCAATATGAGATCGGGTGGCGATGGACTGGAAAGGAGGGTCGTAATTTTCTCAATGCGTTTCCGCACCTCGCCGGTCGGAGCCGAAGTCCTCACCTTCAGCGTGGTGCGGTTGTCACCATGAATGATTTTGCCGACGCTAATCTCGCGTCCGAGTATATCGGAGAGTACAAACGTATCGAACGCCAGCAGCAACTTCTCGTCTTTGCCGATCTTGTTGGTGAATACAAAGCGGATAGGAATGAATTGGGTGGATTTGCCGCGGCCCGCTGGCGGGACACGCTCAACCGCATCGAGTCGTGTTTCAAGAGTATGGGATGTTGCAAACACGTCGAATCCCAGTTGCCATTTGGCTGATTTTAAATTTTCTTGGATGGGCACAATAGCGCACTCCTCCAGTGAAACTCCAGATTGCAAGCCTTCGATCGCGGCAACGTGGTATGATTCATTTTGGCTTTGCACCCATTCGGCATAAGCATTTCCAGTCGCTGGTTCGCCGGTGAATCTGAGCCAGCATTTGGTCGGGCATTTGAAGTGGGCATAAAAGAGCGATGGAGTGATTTTCATAAATGTAAAATCACCCCTATTTTTTGAAGTTCAACCCCGAAACCGTGATTTTAACGAAGCGGGTGCAATTGGGAGAACTATCGCATATGGTGGTATCCGACTATTTTGCGCCGTGGCTCCCCGCTTCCTGAGAGCGGCGGCTTTTGCTCCGACGGCGCTCTCCTTCCTTGCCGTTCGCTTGCTCCGCAAAACCGCCGCACTCATTCCGCCCCTGAAATCAGTCTGGTCGTGAAGTCGCGGGCTTCGAGCTTGCGCCCGTCGCCCCGCCCAACATGGAATCCCCCGCCATCACCACCAGAAAAATGAAGGCGGGAGGAAAAGACGGCTTTTAGGGTGTCAGTTTTTGTTATCCGCTGGCGCGGAGGGGGAAAAGTCAGACGGCGCATCACTCGCTCTCAGCCGCCGCGAGAGGCGGCAACTTCAAACGCAACGTCGCTGGCGGTGTTCTCCGTAATCGCCGCACAATCGCGCACAACGGCACACTGCCGCGCTTTTCCCACTGCCCGACAGGGGTTGAGACAGGGTGGCAAATCCCGCACAGTTTCCGCACAAATTCAGGCCGGGAATTATTGCCGCACACTTTCCGCACAACACGCACACTGCCGCACAAGTTTTTCTGCCCATTATTGGCCAAAATGAGTCAGAGTCTTGAAAAAGGGGAAACACGTTGCTGATGCGTTGCCTTTTTTGTTGCCAATTAAGTCATTGACTACAAAACAATGTAGCCCCGAAACTTTCGGAGTTGCCGGGTTCCAATTAAACTAGGCCGCCCGGAAAAGAATGTTGCTGGTGTGTAGCGGGTCTGTTGCTCGAGATGTTGCGGGTTAAGTCCTTATGAAACAACGTTGTAGCGGATGTTGCGGGTTTTCCGAGCATCATACCTGTTGTATCGGTTTCCTCAGGGCGCACGGTTGGTGGGAGGGTTAACCTGTGCCGTGCTCGCTCCAAGCTGATTCCCAGAACATCCTTCTAATGAGATTCTATTCCACCGAAAATAGCGAACCTGTTGCCGATTTTCTGGACCGATCATTAAGAAGTGCAGAGTGCAAAGGGGGGGAGTGATGAATTGTTAACATGTTACTGCTCTGTATCCGGTCTGTTGCTCGAAATGTTACCGCTTAAGTGCTTGATGCTCTAGGTTTGTTACCGTGTTACCGATTTTTCGGACCTATGTATCAATCTTCCGCCGCCGACGGAGCGCTACGGACAAGTGCATTTTTGAAGAGTGTGCGCTTTTTCATGAGCGAATCTATTTTACCAAAAACAACGAGGCGCCTCTTTTTATTCCTTCGCAGCTAATTATTGGGACGGCGGATTGGCCTGTGGAACCGCTTGGTAGAATAGGTGCGCGTTATTCGGCGCGTTCGCATCCACAAAATCTATCGAGCCTTGGACCACTTGGTTGGTGCAGACCGGCGACCAGTTCAGCAAATCCGGCGAACTCTCAACCGTGAACCAGGCGCCATCCGGGCCGGCGGCGTTGAGATGGAAGCTGCCATCGGACAACAGAAGCGGCAATGGACGCAGCCACTCATGAATAATAAGCACCGTCGCGCTTTTCGGGATTCCGACGACATAGCCCGAAAGCGTGCTGGCAGATGGCATCAGTGTAAGGATGACCGTCTTGGGAAGATAGGGCGGTCCATGGTCAATCGGCACAATGGGAATCAAGCCGTAGTCTTCCCCGGCTGGCACGCTGACCGAGCCCGGCAACTCGACGTAGTCCACACCGTTGCTGGCGGTGCCGCCGATGTTATAGGTGACAGTGATGGAATTGGTGTCTTCACCGAACCGGCGCACGATGAAGAGCCCGTCCTTGGGACCCCAATTTGTGCAGGAAACCGCCACGGGAGGCGGCCAATTCGTCCACGCCGGGGCCGCATTGGTCAAGCCGGGCCAGATCCAGGAATTGCTGCCGACAACGGCAATCGGATCAGTAGCTACAATGCTGACGACGGGCAGTCCGTTGCTCGGTGGCGGCGTGCGAGGCAGAACGGTGATGTTGACCGGCGCGGAAGTCCGGGATAACTCTGCATACGCGCCTTTGGTGACGGCAGTCAACGCATAGGAACCCGGAGGCACGTTGGTCCAAACCAGGCAATAAACAGAACCGAGAAGGGTAATTGGCGCGTGGGGCAGAATAACATCGGGCGTTACAATTCCCGGCGGACGGGTGCTGGCGCCCAACCTCATGCCGGGGCCGAGGTCAATCGTGTTGGCATAAAACTCAACATTCGTAGTATCGATGGCGTCCACTACATAGGCGAAAATCGGAATATCCACGGGCGAAAAAAAGATGGCATGATTGGCGGGGCTGATAATTCTCACCATCGGGCCAATGACGGGATCAATGGGATAACCGGGAGGAACCACCTGTCCAAAGCCACGCGGGGAAATAGCCAACAACAAAAGCAGAGCGACAACCCGGCAATTTCTTGAAATGCTCGTCAACCGCAGCGTTCTCATAAAACGAAAGGCATCATAAGCAAATTATGCAAAAAATCAAGATCTGTTTATGCTTGATTTTCAGGCGCTTAGGAATTCTGCGGAGAGTTTTCGATGCCTAATGTCTGTCTTGCTGAAAGGTGAGGGACGCTGGCCGGTCCTCTGCCGTGAGGCTGGCCAAATGTTCGGTCATGGCTTCTTTGATGTTCGCCAAGGCTTCGGCGGGTGTTTTGCCGTGCGAAGAGCAGCCCAGCAGCGCCGGGCATGTTGCCACAAATACTCCGTTCTCAGTCGGCTCAATTACAACGCGATAGTCCAGGCAGCTAACCTGAGAGGGCTGCCGGGATAAATCACTTGTTGCATTGGCGCCTCCTTCATCAGCCGTCAAACTATTATCGCTTTGTTTCATGTCGCGCTTCCTTGCGTCTTCAACTCTCACAGAAGCATTATATCCGCGAAATTCGCCGGAGGCAAATTTGTTTTTCAACGCCAATCTTTGGGTGGCGCGGAGACAGAATTTGACACCGCCAGTTTTGCCACGCATTCTGCCCTTGTGCTCAACCTGAAACAATTCGAAGTCTGGTTCGTCACGGGCAGCCAGCACCTGTATGGAGCGGAGGCCCTTAAAAAAGTGGCCGTCAACGCGCAGCAAGTGGCTGCATCGCTCAATGCTTCGTCTCTCGTTCCCGCCGAGGTTGTTTTCAAGCCAGTGGTCAAAAGTGTTTCCGAGGCAACGGCTCTTTGCCAGCAGGCCAGCGTGAATTCGCGCTGCATCGGCTTGATTACCTGGTGCCATACGTTTTCTCCGTCCAAGATGTGGATTAACGGCTTAAAGCAATTGCGCCGGCCGCTGCTCCATCTTCACACGCAGCATAATCGGGACATTCCATGGGCCACAATCGACATGGATTTCATGAATCTGAACCAGGCCGCGCACGGAGATCGTGAGCACGGGTTTATCATGAGCCGCATGAGGCTGAACCGGAAAGTTGTCGTCGGCTATTGGCAGGATTCCGCCGTCCAGTCGCAAATCGGAGTTTGGATGCGGGCGGCAGCGGCCTGGCTCGACTGGCAGGACGCAAAATTCTGCCGCTTCGGCGACAATATGCGTGAAGTCGCCGTAACCGAAGGCGACAAGGTGGCGGCCCAGATTCAATTGGGTTATTCGGTGAATGGTTATGGGGTTGGCGATCTGGTCAAAGCTGTCAACAAAGCCACCGATCATGAGATCGGGCGGCTGGTCAAGGAATATGAGGCGCGCTACGTAATGGCCCCCAAACTGCGCAAAGACCCGGCAATGCGGGACGCGCTGCGCGAGGCAGCCCGCATCGAAGTGGGCTTGCGCGCTTTTCTGATTGCCGGGGATTTCAAGGGTTTCACGGACACGTTCGAGGACCTGCACGGCTTGCAACAGTTGCCCGGCATCGCGGTGCAACGCCTGATGGCCGAAGGATACGGCTTTGGCGCGGAAGGAGATTGGAAGACGGCGGCATTGGTGCGGGCCATGAAAGTCATGGCAAGCGGTCTTAAGGGCGGGACGTCCTTCATGGAAGATTACACCTATCACCTCGATCCCAAAGGCATGAAAGTGCTGGGCGCACACATGCTCGAGATTTGCCCGAGCATCGCCCGCGGCCGGCCCTCGCTGGAAATACATCCGCTGGCCATCGGCGGCAAAGCCGCCCCGGTGCGCCTCGTTTTTGACACATTGCCGGGACGCGCGTGGAATGCTTCCATGATTGACCTGGGCAATCGCTTTCGTTTGCTGGCCAATGAAGTGGAGGTCGTCGCGCCGGATAAACCGTTGCCGAAATTGCCCGTGGCGCGAGCGCTCTGGCAGTGCAAACCCGATCTGCCCACCGCCGCTGCCGCATGGATTTACGCCGGGGGCGCGCATCACACCGGCTTCAGCCAGGCGGTCACCGCCGCCATGCTCGAAGACTTCGCCGAGATGGCCGGGATCGAACTGCTCATTATTGATGACACGACCCGGCTGCGCGAGTTCAAGAAGGAATTGCGCCATAACGAAGTTTATTATGCATTCGCCCGGGGGTATGGCTGCTGAACCATGAGCAGCCAATACGCCATCGGTTTGGATTACGGCACGAATTCCGTTCGCGCTCTGGTCGTGGACACCGCCGATGGCCGGGAGGTGGTCACGGCAGTCTGGAATTACGAGCACGGCGACAACGGAGTCATCCTCTCGCGTGACCCGCATTTGGCCCGCCAGCATCCCGCCGATTACATCAAGGGCGCGGAGATCACTTTGCGCAAAGCTGTGGCCGGAGCGGCTAAGACTCTCAAGCGATTCAAGCCCGAACAGATCGTCGGCCTTGGGGTGGACACCACCGGCAGCACGCCGTTGCCGTTGGATTCGCACGGCCAGCCGCTGGCTTTTCAGCGTCGTTTTGCGAAAAACCCGAACGCCATGGCGTGGTTGTGGAAAGACCATACCGGCACCGCCGAAGCCGCAGAAATCACAGAACTGGCCCGGAAAATTCGCCCGCAATACCTGGCCAAATGTGGCGGCACGTATTCCAGCGAATGGTTTTTCAGCAAGATTCTGCACTGCCTTCGCGTCAGCCGGGAAGTATTCAAGGCCGCGCATTCGTGGACTGAACTGGCCGACTTCATTCCGGCGGTCCTCACCGGCACCCAACTCCTTTCGCAGCGGGTCGCGGGCGTTTGTGCCGCTGGCCATAAAGCCATGTTCAACCCAAGTTGGGGCGGGTATCCGGACGGTAAGTTTCTGGGAAAACTTGATTCCCGCCTCGCCAGTCTTCGCCCACGCCTTTGCCATAACGTGCGGGCGATTGATCAGATCGCGGGCCGATTGACGGACGCTTGGGCCGCGAAGACTGGATTACTCGCGGGAATTCCGGTGGCGGTCGGAGCTTTTGATGCTCACTTGGGGGCCGTCGGCAGCGGCATTGCGCCGGGCACCCTGGTCAAAATCATCGGCACCAGCACTTGCGATATTGCGATTGCGCCGAACAACAAAAAATTGGCCGATATTCCGGGGTTGTGCGGGATTGTCGATGGCAGCGTCCTGCCGGGTTATTATGGGCTGGAAGCGGGACAGTCGGCAGTGGGTGATATTTTCAACTGGTTTGTCAATTATATCAAACCGGGTGGAACGAAGGCGGGTTCGCACGAGCAACTGACCGCCGCCGCCAGCCTGCTTAAGCCCGGTGAATCGGGCCTGCTCGCCCTGGATTGGAACAACGGCAATCGCACCGTGCTGGTGGATCAGCGTTTGACCGGGTTGCTCCTGGGCCAGTCTCTTTACACCACGCCCGCCGAGATTTACCGCGCCCTGGTCGAGGCCACTGCCTTCGGCGCGCTGACCATCATCAACCGCTTTGAAGATTACGGCGTGAGGATTGGCCAGGTTGTCAATTGCGGCGGCATTGCGGAAAAGAATCCGTTTGTCATGCAAATCTATGCCGATGTCACGGGCCGCCCGATGAAAACCTCGCGGTCCGCCCAAACATGCGCGCTGGGCGCAGCCATGGCTGGCGCGGTGGTGGGCCGCGCCCATCCGGACTACGCTTCGGCCCGCAAGGCCATGTCTGGCATCAAGGCGCGCGTCTTCCAACCGGACCGCCGCGCCCATGAAGTCTATCGGCAGTTGTTCCGGCTTTATGGCCGCCTTCACGACGCCTTCGGCACCAGCGCCTGGCACGGAAATCTTCATGACGTGATGAAACAATTGATTGACATCCGTGATCGCGCGAGAAAATGATGGCGCGAATCACATGAATCCACCCACTCCCGCGACACTCACTGGTATTGACTGGCTGGCTATTGCGCTCTACTTCGGCGTTCTTCTGTGTGTGGCCTGGTGGGTCGTTAAAAAAGGCAAGGACAACGCGACCGATTATTTTCTGGCCGGCCGCAATTTGAGCTGGTGGGTGATTGGCGCTTCCATTTTCGCATCGAACATCGGTTCCGAACATATTGTCGGCCTGGCCGGTTCCGGGGCCAAGGACGGCGTCGCCCTGGCGCACTACGAGTTGCACGCCTGGTGCCTGCTCGTGCTGGCCTGGGTATTTGTCCCGTTTTACGCCCGATCGCTGGTCTTCACCATGCCTGAGTTTCTTGAGCGGCGCTTTTCTCCGCCGTCGCGGTACGTTCTGTCCATTGTCTCGCTCGTGACGTTTATAGTTTCCAAAATTGCCGTGGGCATTTTTGCCGGCGGCGTGGTATTTGCCACCTTGCTGCCGGAGATGCGGCTGAACCTTGGAGGACATGTCATTGACAGTTTTTGGATTGGCTCGGTGCTCGTGTTAGTTTTGACAGGACTTTACACTGTGCTCGGAGGGATGCGCGCAGTCGTTTATAACGACGCCGTGCAAGTCGTCGTCCTCATCGGCGGCTCGGCATTGCTAACGATATATGGACTGGTTCAATTGGGCGGCTGGGGTGAACTAAAGCGGATTTGCGGCCCGGAAATGTTCAATCTCTGGAAACCGCTCATTCCTGCGGGCGTGGAATCGAGTTGGTCGCCCGTGCTGGTCAAAGATGCGACGGGTGCAACGGTCAAGGAAGCGTGGTACTTCAATAACAACTTCCCATGGCTGGGCATGGCGATTTGCGCGCCGGTCATTGGCCTGTGGTATTGGTGTACGGACCAGTATATCGTGCAACGCGCGTTGGGCGCTCCCAACGAACAAGTGGCCCGGCGCGGCAGCATTTTCGCCGCGTTTTTGAAGTTGTTCCCGGTTTACCTTTTTATCATTCCCGGCCTGATTTGCTTTGCCCTGGCCAAAAGCGGCAAGGTGCCCGGATTGGCCGAGGTTTACGATCCGCAGACCGGCCAGGCGACCGCGGCGGCGCAAGGGGCGTTTCCCCTCATGGTGGCGCACCTTTTGCCGCCGGGGCTTCGCGGCATTGTGGTGGCGGGCTTGCTCTCCGCTCTGATGGGATCGCTGGCCGGCGTTTTCAATGCTTGTTCAACGCTTTTCACTGTGGACATTTACGAGAAACTGCGCCCCAAAGCGTCCCAGCACGAACTGGTGCGCATGGGCCGCATCGCCACCGTTATTATGGTAGTCATCGCCATGCTGTGGATACCCGTGGTCAAAGGGCAAACCGGCCTTTACTATTATCTGCAATCGGTGCAAGGCTATCTGGCCCCGCCGATTTTTGTGGTTTTCTTCTTTGGCGTCTTCTGGAAACGCCTCAACGGGGCGGGCTGTTTTTGGGCAATGATGGCCGGTTTTGTCATCGGCATCTTCCGTATGCTGGTGGATACGTTCGTGAGCATGGGCGCTATTAAAAGGTATCCCCAAGGCTCGTTTCTTTGGATAGTCAACAATATCAATTTCCAGTATTTCAGCATATTGATCACCCTGATCTCAGCCATTGTTATGATCGTGGTCAGCTACCTGACGGCGGCGCCGGATTACGCGAAAATAAAAAGCCTGACCTTCAGCACCACGACCACCGAAGACCGCGCCAAGACGCGCGCGAGTTGGGGAGCGGGCGAGATTGCCGCCTCGGCATTCATCCTGGCGTGCATTCTTGGAGCTTACCTTTATTTTACCGGGTAATGATGCATCCATATTGTTTTTCTTGAACACCTCTCGCCTTTGCGAGAACACTTGGTCCATCCTTGCCAGGTGACCGGCGCGTTCATCAAACGCCGCAGGAAGCGGGTGGGATCTGTGATTTGAAAGCGGACTGAATCATTAAACAAATTTATCGTGTTTAGCCTCAGCAAAAAAACGACTCTGGTTACGGGCGCGGCATCAGGCATCGGCGCCGCCATCGCGCAAACCTTTGCCGAAGCGGGAGCGACGGTGTGGGTCGCAGACCGCAATGAAGCGGACGGGCGCGCCCACGCGGAACGCATCGGCGGGAAATTTCTCGCGTTGGATGTGGCCAGCGAAACGGAATGCGCGCAGGCCGCTCAAACGGTCGGTGCGCTGGACGTTTTGGCCAATGTCGCGGGCATTGGCCATGTCGGCACAGTGATCAACACGGCGGCGGCGGATCTGGACCGCCTTTATGCCGTGAACGTGCGCGGCGTATTCAATTGTTGCAAAGCATTCGTGCCCGCGATGCTGGAACGAAAATCCGGCAGCGTGATCAACATGGCGTCCATCGCGGGCGTTATCGCCATACGCGATCGGCTGGCCTACACGACGACAAAATTCGCCGTGGTGGGTTTGACCAAAGCGCTGGCGCTGGACCATTCGCACACGGGAGTGCGATTCAATTGCATCTGCCCTGGCCGCGTTGAAACGCCCTTTGTGCGGGCACGGCTCAAGGAATATCCCGATCCTCAAGCCGCCTATCGTGAAATGGCCTCGACCCAGTTAAACGGCCGGATGTTGCGGCCGGAAGAGGTCGCCGCTGCCGCATTGTATCTCGCCGCGGACGAGAGCGTGATGGTCACCGGCAGCGCGCTGATGATTGATGGCGGCTGGAGTGCGGGCAAATAATTTATGAAAATCATTCGTTACCGGAACCAGCAGGGCGAAACCGGATACGCGGCGCAACAACCCGATGGCACGGCTTTGAAACTGGCTGGGGACATTTATCATTCGCCCAAACTCACGGCGGAAAAGGCGGACGTGGCGGAGCTGCTCGCGCCGATCCAGCCAAGCTCAATCATTTGCATCGGCTTAAATTACCGCCGCCATGCGCAGGAATCCGGCGCGAAGATCCCCGAGTATCCGGTGGTTTTCTTCAAAGGCATCAACACCGTGCTGGGTCCCGGCGCGCCGATCTTGTTGCCAACGCATTTGCAGAGTGACGAAGTGGATTACGAATGCGAGCTGGCCGTGGTGATTGGCCGCGCCGGCAAAAATATTGCGCTCCGCAACGCGCTCGATCATGTCCTCGGCTACACCTGTTGCAACGATGTCAGCGCGCGCGACTGGCAGCTCAAGCGCGGCGGCGGCCAATGGTCGCGCGGCAAAACGTTTGACACGTTCAGTCCGCTCGGCCCAGCGCTGGTGACACGCGATGAAATCCCGAATCCCAACGGACTCAAAATTCGCACCATCCTCAACGGCCAGACGATGCAGGATTGGAATACAAACGACATGATTTTCGACGTTCCAACGCTGATCGAATTCCTCAGTGGCAGCACGACGTTGTTGCCCGGCACAGTGATTCTGACCGGCACACCGCACGGCGTGGGAATGGCGCAAAAGCCACCCCGCTGGTTGAAGCTCGGAGACAGCGTGACGATTGAGATCGAGAAAATCGGCGCGTTGCAGAATCCAGTCGCCAGCGAACCTTGATTCGGGGGGCTCAGCAATTTAAAGCAAATCGCAGACAAACGCCTGTTACATGTGGTGGAGGGGCGGGAGTTGAAATCGAGTAAAGTATTTTCGTGATTGTGGTTCTTCGTCTGGGGTGTCGTCATCCGTGCCTTGAGAATTTTCGGCAGACAAAATGCCTTCGCGCTCGCGTTTCACTTGTTTGGCGTCGCACCGCTGGCCATGCGGACAGCGTGTGCAGTTGCCTATGCCACGTTCCGCCATTGAGGCTCGACATGCGAGAGTAAGGAAAAGACCCCATACCCAAAAACTACGAAAGCTGCGAGACTGCCTTTTTCCGTTACATCGGTGGCGAATCGAACCGAAAATGGCAACGCACAAAATACATATGGCTAAACTTGATTTGAATGTTTTATGAAAACCGTGATGAATAGCGAAAAGAAACGCATCCTAGCCGTGGATGACCGCAGCAGTAATACCCGGCTGGTGAAGCTCTATCTGGAACAAACCAACGATTACCTGGTCAGGGAGGAAAACAACGCCAAGGCCGCGCTGGCCGCCGCGGAGGAATTTCAGCCGCACTTGATCCTGCTGGATGTAATGATGCCGGGGATGGATGGCGGAGATTTGGCCGCTTGTTTTCAGGCCAGTCCCAAATTGAAAGCCGTGCCGATTGTGTTTCTGACCGCAGCCGTCACGAAAGGAGAAGTTGCGGCCAGTGGCGGGCGGTTGGGGGGATTCCCCTTTCTCGCCAAGCCGGTCGTCCTGTCGGAAATGGTTGCCTGTCTCAGGCAACATTTAGGCGCATGACGCGTCGCACCGGAAGCCATTATGGACCATACAGCAATTCTCGAGGGGGATCCCGTCGGGGTGGAGATCGTCACCGAAGTCCGTCGCGAAGAGGCCTTGCTCAAGGCGGGCGCTTTGCAGAATGCGATTTTCAATAGCGCCAATTTTTCAAGCATCGCTACAGACGCCAATGGAGTCATTCAAATATTCAATGTTGGCGCGGAACGCATGCTGGGCTACGCCGCCGCTGACGTTGTCAATAAGATTACTCCGGCCGACATTTCTGATCCGCAGGAAGTGATTGCGCGCGCCAAGGCGCTGAGCGTTGAACTTGGCACCACGATTACGCCGGGTTTCGAGGCCTTGGTGTTCAAGGCCTCTCGCGCCATCGAGGACATCTACGAATTGACCTACATCCGCAAGGACGGCAGCCGCTTCCCGGCGATGGTCTCGGTCACCGCGCTGCGCGACGAGCAAGGCGGCATCATTGGCTATCTGTTAATCGGCACCGACAATACCGCGCGCAAGCAGGCCGAAGAGGCTTTGCTCAAGGCGGGCGCTTTGCAGAATGCGATTTTCAACAGTGCCAACTTTTCGAGTATCGCCACAGACGCCAAGGGGGTCATTCAAATATTTAATGTCGGCGCGGAACGCATGCTGGGCTACGCCGCTGCCGACGTCCTGAACAAGATTACGCCAGCCGATATATCTGATCCGCAGGAAGTGATCGCGCGCGCCAAGGCGTTGAGCGCCGAACTGGCCACCACCATTACACCGGGCTTCGAGGCCCTGGTGTTCAAGGCCTCTCGCGCCATCGAGGACATCTACGAATTAACTTATATCCGCAAGGATGGCAGCCGTTTCCCGGCAGTCGTGTCGGTCACGGCATTGCGCGACGGGCAAGGCGGAATCATCGGCTATCTGTTGATCGGCACCGACAATACCGCTCGCAAACAGGTCGAAGAAGAGCAAAAGAAACTCGATCAGCGTTTGCGCGATCAGCAGTTTTACACCCGCTCTCTCATCGAATCCAATATTGACGCATTGATGACCACTGATCCTCTCGGCATTATTACCGATGTCAATAAACAGATGGAAGCGCTGACCGATTGCACGCGCGATGAGTTGATTGGCGCGCCGTTCAAGAATTATTTCACCGATCCCGAACGGGCCGAAGCTGCCATTAAGTTAGTGCTGAGCGAGAAGAAGGTCACCAACTACGAACTGACCGCGAGTGCGCGGGACGGCAAGAAAACAGTCGTGTCCTACAACGCGACCACTTTTTACGACCGCGACCGCAAGCTGCAAGGGGTGTTCGCCGCCGCGCGCGATGTTACCGAGCGCAGACGCTTCGAGCAGGCGCTTCAGGAATCGAACGTCGAACTGGAGAGCGCCAAGTCGGCGGCGGAAAAAGCCAATCTCGCGAAATCAGATTTCCTTTCCAGCATGAGTCATGAGCTGCGCAGCCCGCTCAATGCCATCCTCGGCTTTGCCCAACTAATGGAATCCGCGTCTCCATCGCCCACGGCCTTCCAGTCGGAAAGCATTGCCCAGATTCTCCAGGCGGGATGGCATCTGTTGAAACTCATCAACGAAATCCTTGACCTCGCGGTGATTGAGTCCGGGAAAGTGTCGTTGTCCACGGAATCGGTGTCGTTATCCGAGCTGATGTCCGAATGCCAGGCCATGATGGAGCCGCAGGCGCAACAGCGTGGCATCCTCATGACCTTTCCCCGATTCGATGGCGAACACTCGTTCTTTGTCATGGCGGATCGGACCCGGTTAAAACAAATCATCATCAACCTGCTTTCCAATGCGATCAAATACAACAAGGAGAAGGGAGCAGTGGATGTGGACTGCACAGTCAGTCCCTCAGGACGTATTCGCATCAGCGTTGCGGATACCGGCGCGGGATTGGCCCCGGAAAAGCTGGCGCAACTATTCCAACCGTTCAACCGCCTCGGTCAGGAAGCCGGTGGCGTGGCTGGCACAGGCATCGGCCTGGTGGTGACAAAGCGATTGGCCGAACTGATGGAGGGCGCCCTTGGGGTGGATAGCACGGTCGGGGTGGGAAGTGTGTTCTGGTGTGAATTGAGCTCGGCGGCGGCGCCCCAACTTAAAATCCAAGGCGGCGAAGTTGAGGCCTCTGTCAGACCGCAATTGCCCGACGGCGCCCCGCGACGCAGTCTGCTGTATGTTGAGGACAATCCGGCGAACATGAAGCTCATTCAACAACTCATCGCGCGTTGTCCGGACATCGAGCTTTTGACGGCGGTAAACGGAACTCTCGGCATCGAAATCGCCCGTGCCGCTCAGCCGCAGGTAATCCTGATGGATGTCAACCTGCCCGGCATCAGCGGAACCGAGGCCTTGAGAATCCTGCGCGAAGACCCAGTCACGGCTCACATCCCTGTTGTGGCGCTCAGCGCCAACGCCATGCCGCGCGACATCGCAATGGGCCTGGAGTTGGGATTCTTCCGTTATCTTACCAAGCCCATTAAAGTCAAGGAGTTCATGGACACGCTGAACGAGGCTCTGGACTTTGCCGAACGATCAGGCGGCCGGCCACAACGTGCGAGACGAATAGCCTGATTGACAAGCGGGCAAGACGCGGCCTTTGCCGCGGAAAGGTTCAGGTCCACCGCGAGGCACGTCTCAGCAAATCAGTCGCCTATGGCGACGGGAAGAGAAAGCGCCCGAATCTCGCGTGTTGATTATCAAGGATATGCAAATGGGCATTTGGAAGTTTTTGGGTGACGCGTTTGTAGTGAAGCAAAACAAACGCGTCCTACTAACCCGTGAATATTCGCTGTAGAGATTGTTTTTTAAGTTGATTTTTTCCGGGAGAGGCGTAAAAACGGATTTCAGCTTGGAAGATTTTTCATGTGAGACAAATAACCTCCGAAACCATTATGAAAACTAATTTTTATTATTTATCCATTGCACTGACTTTGCTCGCTGCCGTTCATCAGGCCGGCGCCCAAGGCACGGCGTTCACGTATCAAGGCCAGTTGTTCTCGGGCGCCAATTCCGCCCATGGCATCTACAATTTTACCTTCTCGCTGTATAACACCAACAGTGGCGGCGCCGCCATCGCCCCAACGGTCACCAACAACGTTGTGGGTGTGACCAACGGCTTGTTCACGGTGCTGGTGGATTTTGGCTCGAATGTGTTCACCGGCACGAATTACTGGTTGGAGATCGGCGTGGAAACCAACAGCGCCAGTCCCTTCACCACGCTGGCACCGCGCCAGCAATTGACGCCCGCGCCGTATGCGATTTACGCGGAGAGTGTGGCTGCTTCCGGCATTATTGGCACGCTGATTGACGCCCAACTGACCCACTCGGCCGTTACGGTGGATGTCGGTTCGGGTTTGAGCGGCGGGGGCAAGGTGGGTTTGGGGAAAACGATAATCCTGACCAACACCGGCGTGCTCTCCGTCTCCGGCAACGCGGACATCACCGCCTCGACCGTGGGCGGGGCGGTGACGCTGGGCGACACGGCCACCAACACCGACACGGCTGGTGCCATTGTCAAGCGCGACAGCAGCGGGAACTTTTCCGCCGCATCCATCACGCTCGACGGCACGTTGAACCTGCCAGCCATCACGGTCAGCAGCCCAGACATCATTTATTCCGGGGACTCTTTTCTTTTGTATAATGATAACAATGAAAATTTCGCCAGCGGCGTCAACGCTGGCTATTTCGGGACGAGCGGCTCCTTCAACACGGCCATTGGCAGTGGAGCGCTTTTCTCCAACACGAACAGCGACAACACGGCCGTTGGCTTCGAGGCACTTGGCCACAACTCAGACGGTTCCGACAACGCGGCCAACGGTTATGAAGCGCTTGCTTACAACACGAGCGGCTCCGACAACACCGCCAATGGCTCCCAGGCTCTTTACTCCAACACGAGCGGATCCGACAACACCGCCAACGGCTCTCAAGCGCTTCTCTTCAACACGAACGGCTCCTACAACACGGCCAATGGCGTTGAAGCGCTTGCTTACAACACGAGCGGCTCCGACAATACCGCCAATGGCTATCAGGCTCTTTACTTAAACACGGGCGGCTCCAACAACACTGCCAGTGGCGCGGATTCGCTTTCCTCCAACACGAGCGGCTCCGGCAACACGGCCAATGGCTATTCGTCGCTTTCCTCCAACACGAACGGCGCCGATAACACGGCCAATGGCGATGAAGCGCTTGCTGAAAACACGAGCGGCTCCAACAACACGGCCAATGGCTTCCAGGCGCTTTACTCCAACACAAGCGGCTCCAACAACACCGCCGATGGCTATCAGGCGCTTTACTCAAACAACGCCTCGGGCAACACGGCCGACGGATATAACTCGCTTTTCTCGAACACGAACGGCCGCCAAAACACGGCCATTGGCGCGAATGCGCTTTTCTCGAACACGAACGGCTACCAAAACACGGCCGTTGGCTGGGGGGCGCTTTACAGCAACGCCAGCGGCATCAGCAACATTGTGCTTGGTTTTGACGCCGGCTACAACATCACTGCCGGCTCCAACAATATCGAAATTGGGAACGCTGGCGCCGCGCCAGACAACAATACGATTCGCATCGGCGGCACGCAAACCAACACCTTCATCGCCGGTATATTCGGAGCCACCGTAAGCGGATCCGCCGTGACTGTGAACTCCTCCGGCCAGCTCGGCGTGGCCCCCTCTTCACAACGATTCAAGCAGGATATTCACAGCATGGACGAGGCCAGCAGCGTGCTGCTGTCGCTCCGGCCCGTGACGTTCAAATACAAACCGGGCATTGATCCCAATGGCACCCCGCAATTCGGTCTTGTGGCCGAGGAGGTGGCCAAAGCAGACCCCGATTTGGTGGTGCGGGACGGCAAGGATCAGATTTTCACAGTCCGCTACGAAGCCGTCAACGCGATGCTGTTAAACGAATTCCTCAAGCAGCATCACAAGGTCGAGGAGCAGGCGTCGGAGATGCAGACTTTGAAACAGCAAAACGATTCGCTCGCAGATCGATTGAAGGAACTGGAAGCGAGGGTGCAATCGTTCGCAGAAAAGAAATAGACTGATACGAAAAAACGAGGGTCAATGAAAATTGGTTTACCCACATCCCAAAAATTGAGATGCGCCCTACATCGAGTCACCGGTAACCTGAACTTGGTGCGTTATTGGCGGTGTTCTTCCACTTCGATGGCTTCCACCAGTTGCCGCCGGCGGCTTTCATAGCTGCGGCGGGCGATGTCGAGTTGCCTCGTCATTTTGATGGCCGTGAGGCCGCCGATGACGCAAACCCCCGCTATGAACAGGCCAAGGAGGGAAAAAATCCAAGGCTTGCCGAGGCTAACGCCGAGCACGGTCAAAGCCCCGCCTGCCACAATTCCGTAAATGATCAGGAAACGTCCCTTTGCAACGGAGGGGCGGCTTCTGCTCCCGCGTCTTCTGCTCGCCATCACGTTATCGCGCAAAACAGCCCATTCGCGATCGATTTGATCGAGTTGGTTCTGCAATTGGGTCACTTTCAACATCATACTCGCCTCACTTTGGCCGATGCTTCTGTGTGGCAGCGACTTGCCAAAACGGAGCGTTCCTATGCCGCATTGCTTCGGCGCTTCACGCCATGCAATTTAACCGGTTCTGATCGCCATTGCAAATCGTGGAGCGCGAAACGCCAGCGGCGGCACACCCGCCGTGGCTGAAAGCTTCCTCCTTCGCCGAAGCTGCTTCCACCGTCGCCTCTGGGGCTTCCGCCTTCGTCGAAACGACTATGGCGGACAGGCCCGCAAGGATTAGGATTACGATTAAGATTATGATTAAAAACGGGAAAAGCAGCTACATGTTACTATTCTGTAGCTTTGAATGTTACCGGTTAAGTCGTTGACTATAAACACTTGTTACCGTGTTACCGATTTTCCGGACCAATCTATCAAGTGGTGAGCGGGGAGTGCAAAGTGAAGAGTTCAGCGCCGAATGATCGGGGTTCAGTGCGGAATGCCGAGTCGGGAGCTCGGAGGGGGCCGAGTCGTAGTTCGGGGCGATGATCCGGGCGCGCATCGGACCGCCTTCGCCCTAGGATGGGTTTGCCGGGGGCCGCCCTCACTTCGTTACGGCGCGGCAGCCTTCGCTCTGCGCCGGGGCTTGCCGAGCTGTAGCTCGAAGCGCCAGCGCAGAGCGAAGGCTGGAGGCGGCGGGAGTTGAATCGAGTCAAGTATTTTCGTGATTGTGCGCGATGAGTATAAAACCCGCGTCGTTATTGATGATTGTTCATGTTTCGATTTTCTGACTTTTTAGGTTTTTTGGCACGATCACGCACGAAAACGAAGTTTCTTTTTCCCGTTGCTTCCCGTCACCGAGGGGGGGCGGGGGGGTATGGCTCCCGGCAGCCGGGACAAGTCGCGGTGACTGATTCGGGTGCGGAATTTTTTTCACAAAAGGTCTTTGTTGACTTGCTCATTTAACGCTTCAAGCTGAGATTGTCCGGGGTTGTGGGCAACGGTAGTTCCTCAAAAACACGTCATCTCAATTTATTAATTTGCGCAAACGTTATTCAGATCATTGGAAGAGGATCGTGGTTGTTGTTTGCCTGCCTTGTGCATTTTTTGCATTGCGTGAGAGGTGTCATCAAAAGGAAGACACAAATGGTAAATTCCGGCTTCAAGTGTGCTTTCGACTTTGTCCGCGCCGTTGCGAACCAGGCGCAACATGCGGTGGTTGTCTGCCATTACGTCTGCAGTGAATCCAGCGATTCCATTTTCTCGCGCAATTTTGGCCAAAAACTTAAATAAAAAGGTCCCGATGCCGTGCCTTTGACATTTATCATGGACCGTAATCGCAATCTCTGCATCATTGGCGTCGGGGTTGCGGCAATAGCGGCCAACGCACAACATTCTTTCGCGCCCCTCGAACGGGGCCAGCCCCACGATGGCCATGTCGTTGTGATAGTCGAGGTAGACAAATTGATGCAGCAGTTCGGGCGGCAATTCATGCAAGGGAGTGAAGTAACGGTGCAAAATTGTTTGCTCTGAATGCGATCGGAAAAATTCCTTCAATAGTTTCGCGTCGGTTGGCTTGATCGGGCGGAAGAAAATGTCAAGATGACCTGCGAACCGCGCTCTAGTTTCATATTGTCGCGGATAGGGCTGGAATTCAGATTTTTCCTGCGCGGCAATGGAGTTCATAACAAAAAAGAAGGGCGCACATGAAGCGCGCCCTGATTGTTGCTTGATGTCCAGCGGACTTCAATGCGAATGAGCCGTGGTGAGAGATGGATCATATGCCGCCTTCTGTTGAATCGGCAATCGTTGTGGCCAGACTGGGCGAGGATTCCGTGCCAAATCGGCGGCGCGATTCTGTTCGTCATACAATGCCGATTCCTTTTCCAAAACCTGGGTAATCAGGAATAAGCCGAACAGAATCGCGCCAACCGGGAGACCCAGGTAAAAAAAGGCATTTTGCCGGGCGTTACTGAAGCCGATGGCCAATTCAATTAACGACAAGGTCAAAAAGATATATTTCGGTTTCATCATACTTGCTATCTCCAGCAGATTGTTTTTGTGTTCATCATCATTACACAATCAATCTGATTTATCGGGGCCGCGCTGGCTCCCCGTTTTTTGGCGAAAACGAAACTTATTTTGCCGTGGCTGCCCGAACCGGTCTTTCATTGTTTGGCCAGAACGCTTTGCACGAGATCAGCGAGGGTATGCATGGAAGCCGGTTTTTCGAGCAGTTCACAGATGCCCGCTTCGCGCAGGTTCTTACGACTGAGATTCACGGTGGAACCGCTGGCGAGAATAATCGGCAAATTCGGCCGGAGGGCATGAATCTGGCGGGCCACTTCAATGCCATTCATTTCCGGCATGGTCAAGTCGGTGATGGCAAGATCAAACTGCGCGGCATTTTCGCGGCACAAGCTGACGGTCTCCCGCGCGCTGTTGCTGACGGTGACTTGATAATTCAGGTGCTCCAGCAGCCGTTGATACATCGCCGTCAGCGCGGATTCATCGTCCGTCAATAAAATTTTCTCGCCGTGGCCGGGTGAGAAATTGCCGGTGGCGGCATCGGTTAAAGCCGTAGCGCAGGTTTGCGCCGGGAAATAGAGGCAAAAGGTTGTGCCTTGGCCGGGCTGGCTGTCAACCGTGATGGCGCCTTCGTACGACTGCACGATTCCATGCACCACGGACAGGCCGAGGCCGGTGCCTTTGCCAATCGGCTTGGTAGTGAAAAATGGTTCAAAGATATGCTCCACGGTGGCTGCACTCATCCCCTGGCCGGTGTCGGCGACGGTCAACCGTGTGTAATTTATCGGACGAAGTTCCGGGTGCGCCCGAATAAATTGTTCGTCAGGCGCAAACGCATTGAGGTACACGGTTAAGCGGCCGGGCCGGCCTTCCATCGCGTGCAGGGCATTTGTCGCCAGGTTCATTGTCACTTGATAAATTTGGGTCGGGTCGGCGAGAACGGCGGGCGCATCGTCGGCCAGATTCACTTCGATTTTAATCTCCGCCGGCAGCGAGGCGCGGAGAAATTTCATGGCTTCCGTGATTATACTGTCCAGTCGGATGACCTGGCGCTTTTGTTCGCGCTGGCGGCTGAAGGTCAAAATTTGCTGCACTAGGTCCTTGGCGCGGTTGGCGGCCTTGAGGATTTGCGCTAGGTCCTCCTGCGCAGGAGCGTTCTCCGCCAAACTTTCCTGGAGAAGGGAACCATAGCCAAACATGGCGGCGAGGATATTGTTGAAGTCATGCGCGATACCGCCGGCCAATGTGCCGATGGCCTCCATTTTTTGCGCCTGCCGCAATTGCGCCTCCACTTGACGGCCTTTGGTAATGTCGCGAAATGTCCAAATGCGGCCTAAATTGATTCCCTCCTTGTCGTGGATGATAGTCGAGTAGCGGTCCAAAATCGTTCCGTCAACCAGTTCAACTTCATCACGGCCAATTTCGTTTGGATGTGCGTAAAGATAAGTGACTCGTTCGGCAAACTCTGTGGGATTTTTGGTCTGGTTTACAACAAGCTGCAAAAGCCTGGAATCGTTGGCATCGTTGGCAATGTCTTCCGGGACATTGAACAGTTTGAGGAGTTGCTGGTTCTGGAGAATTTTTCGCCCCTCGTTGTCCACCACCAGAATGGCGTCGGGCACCGCATTTAACTGGGCTTCCATCAATGCGGTCCTCCAGCGCAGTTCGTCCGTCTTTCGTTTGCGCTCGGTGATGTCCTCCTTGATTCCAATGTAATGAGTGACCTTACCGTCCTGATCCAATAACGGCGATATCGCGGCCCATTCCCAAAACAACTCGCCGTTTTTCCTGCGGTTATGCAATTCGCCGCTCCACGTTCGTCCGGCGGTGACGGTGGCCCACAGTTCCGCATATTTTTCGCGGGTCATATTGCCTGATTTGAGAATCCGGGGGTTTTTCCCAACCGCTTCGTCCGACGTGTAGCCCGTTACTTTGGTAAACGCCTGGTTCACGTATTCAATTGTGCCGGTGACATCCGTGATCACAACTGCCGCCGGACTTTGCTCGACAGCCCGGGAAAGTTTGCGCAGTTGGACCTCGGATTTTTTGCGTTCAGTGACGACCTCAAACACAGTCACGAAAAAATCCCGTTCCGTACTATAAACTGATATGCCGAACCACATTTGTAGCGCCGCGACAAAACGCTCGAATTTTTCGGGTTTCCCGGTCGTGGCCACCCGGCCGTAAATTTCAAACAATTCAGGATCGCTATCGCGCACGCCGGGGATGACTTCCGTGACGCGTTTGCCAGTCACGTCTTTCAATCCGGTCAGGGTGCTGAACATTGGGTTGACTGCGAGATAAACAAAGTCCTTCGGCTGGCCGTCTTCGAAGATCATTCGGCAATAGGCGACCCCTTCGTTCATGTGGTCAAACAGATTGCGGTATTGCCGCTCGCTTTTGATTAGTGACTGTTCGGCCTGGCTGCTTTTAGGGAGTTCCACCGTTTGTTATCGGCAAATGGGTTAAAAACTGTAATTGGAGCACAGAACCGTCCAGGATAGTCTGAAAGGGGCTCGCCGGACAGGAAGATGTCGAGAATCCCTTGGAGAATATCCGATGCGGGCCTCAATACCGACCAAACATTTTTTCACGGGGATTCCCAAATGTCGGCAGATCGAAACCGATTACGCTGTGAATCCAAAGCGGAACTTCTCTTCCTCCGATTTGACGCCAAGCGAAGCGCAGATGTGCTTGGATGCCATCATCCCGGCGGCGGTCTTGATAATGCGGTCGAAGTCGTGCCGGGGCAGGTCGAGTCCCTCATGTTTAATGCCGCGAATGGGATAGCCGCCCTCCAGCAACCCCTCAACAAACTCCTCGCACGCAACAGGATCGTCTGTGGTGTAATGGCTGTTCAGCGCGTGTTTGCGGGGATGCAAAGTGAATTCGATGTCGTATTTTGGTATCATAATTCGTGATGGGTTAAGGTTAAGAGCAACGCCGTGTCCCCTGTTCCAAGAACTTCAGTGGTATTGAGGATTCGTTTCATTTCTAGTGACAATATGAACCGAATTACGCCATTGGCTCACCGCTTTTTGGCGAAAATGAAACTTGTTTTGCCGCGGAGTAAAAAGAGTGCTTACTGCCCTGACCTGGAAGGTTTGTTGAGTTGCTGAAGGAAAAAATAAAGGGTGGCCTCGCCTGATATGAGCCACACAACACCAAGGAGCAACATCGTTAGCATAAAATAGCCGGGAAAGATCAGGTCAATCCCGACGGGCCCCAGCACGATGATGACTAGTAGTGGCCACTTCCACGGGAATTTGCTGATCGAGCCCCCTTTCACGTACAAAAGCGCGCTCGGCGCCACAAACATCACCAACAGGGCTTTGTCTGCAAGGATCTTCACGCCGTGGCCTATCGTGCTTGGGTGGTTCATTTCGTACAGTCTCAGGCGTGCTATTTGGGGCAGCATCAGGCGAACCATATCGATACTGCCGGCAACCACAACAGCCAAGCTAACGACGATCCCGAACCGCATCCATTTTGTGTCACGACCGCAAGCTGCCGGTCCTGTGAGCAACCAGGCGATATATTTACCTATTAACCTGGGAACGCAGATCAGCGCGAGGATCCCGCATAGGATCAACAGGAAGGCAACCACTACATTCCACATTGAAGCTCCTGGCAGGATGATAGTCAGGCAGCACGGCAAGCCGCAGCACAGCCACAGCATTGCCCAGCCAATCTCTCTGGCCCCGGCATGTTTGGGCCCCATTAGGTCTTGGAGTGCATGTTTCATTACCATTACGCATGGAAGATAGTGGTCGAATCGTAAGAATACTCACCATCCCTTGGTAATTCTTCGCCTTAATTTGGGTTTGCGGGCAAAGGCGTTGGTCAAACTATTCGGTCAAGCCGAAGGCACCACCGATGCGGCAAAATGCGGCCAGCAATTGGCAAGGATGGTGTAGCTGCTTTTACCACGCCCCGGTAGGTTGACGTCGAAGATTATGAAAATTAAGCCCACAACAGAAGCCGGACAGGTGCTCGTGCAGTTGGACCGAAAGGACGAAGCCCTGCTTGATCAAGCAACCACCCTCAACCGAGCGTCTGGCGGCTTGCTCAACCTGAAAAAAATCCTGGTGCCAGTGGACTTTTCCCACAGCTCAAGGGAGGCGTTGGATTATGCGGTGTCGTTTGCACGGCAATTTGACGCGAGCCTGATTGTCCTGCATGTGATCGTTCCTCGCTGCCCGGTCGATCCGTATGGGGTGAATCTGCCTGCGTACTTCGAGACGGATCTGATGTATCAGGCCAACAAGCAACTGGACCATCTGGTGGGCGAAGCGGTGCCGCCGGGGGTCGAGTCCCAGAGAGTGGCGCTTCAGGGACAGGGCCGTCCCGCTCATGAAATTATTCAAGCCGCCAAGGAATTGGACGCCGACCTGATCATCATCCCCACTCACGGGTACACCGGTCTGAAGCACGTTGTCTTTGGCAGCACGGCCGAATATGTCGTCCGCCATGCCGCCTGCCCCGTGCTGACGCTGCGGGCAAAAGAATACTCACCGAAGGCATAAATATGTCCGCAAAAATATGTGTGGTTGAAGAGGCAAAGGAAGCGCGGACACGCCTGAGCGAAACAGCCTTCGGGTGTCCGCGCCATTTTCTCGGCAACCGGTTTGTCTATGTCGTGATTTCGCCCCGGGCGCGCGGGCTTTCCATCGGCCTCAACATGAACCCGGACAAATTCTGCAATTTCGATTGCGTCTATTGCGAGGTTAACCGTGATCTTCCGCCCGCCGAGCGTGAACTCGATGTCTGCGTGATGGCGGCGGAGTTGGAAAAAACCCTGTTCCAGATCCATTCGGGGGAGATTCGACAAATGGCGGGGTATGGCGGATTGAATCAGGATTTGCTCCGGCTGCGCCACGTTGCATTCAGCGGCGACGGCGAACCGACGTTGTGCGCGAATTTTTCCGAGGCAGTCCAGGCAGTGGCGCATGTGCGGGCGCGGAAATATCATCCTTACTTCAAAATGGTTCTCATCACCAATGGCACCGGGCTGGATTTGCCGCCCGTCCAGGACGGACTCCGATATTTTACCCGCGAAGACGAAATATGGGTCAAGCTCGATGCCGGCTCACAAGCTTACATGGACCGGGTCAACCGCAGCGAGGTCTCGCTGAAAAAAATCATGGAAAACGCAAGGCTGGTTGGCCGGGAACATCCGATCATCATTCAAAGTCTGTTTCCACTCATTGCCGGGCAGGAACCGCCGCCGGAGGAAATTGACCAATACATCCAACGTCTGCGGGAATTGAAAGAGGGCGGGGCGACGATTTCCCTGGTGCAAATTTATTCCGCGACACGTCCCACTGTGCATTCTGATTGCGGGCACCTCCCGTTAAAAAGCCTGACTCGTATCGGTCAACGTGTCAAAGCCGAGACTGGATTGAAAGCCGAAGTGTTCTGAGGCCGCCGCTTAAGCGCCGGTATTTTGAGATTCGACCCAGCGGACGGCATAACGAATCAATTCCGCCATGCTGGTGAGTTTCAATTTTGCCTTGATGTTGGCGCGATGGGCTTCGATGGTTTTTGTGCTAAGGTGAAGCTTGTCCGCTAACTGTTTGGTTTCAAGCCCCTGGCCGATGAGCCGAAACACCTCGAATTCGCGGTCCGTTAATTTTTCGATGGGCGAGGTGGCCACGTCCGCGCGGTGTCCGGAAAAGACTTCCAGGATTTTGGCAGACATTTTTTCACTGACGTAGATTTGCCCGCTTAAAACCTGGCGGATGGCTTCTGTGATCTTTTTTCCGCCTTCCTGTTTCATAATATAACCACGCCCGCCCGCCCGCAAGACACGTTCGACATAAAGGGCTTCGTCGTGCATTGAAATCACGAGCACAAGCACCCCGGGGTGCATGGCCTGAATGTCTTTGATGAGTTCAAGCCCGTTCTTGCCGGGCAAAGTGATGTCGGTCAGGACAAGGTCAGGTTTCAGCAAGGCGATTTTTTCCAAGGCTCCGTTGGCGTCGCTGGCTTCGCCGCAAACTTGGAGACCAGGCTGGTTGCCGAACAATTGGGCCAACCCTTCACGCATCATGGGATGGTCGTCCACAAGGAGAACTCTTTTTTTGGCGCTTTTTTTTCGTGGAGTCATTTTGTTGCGGGTGGCGGCGTGTTTGCGTTCTTCGGCAGGAAGCAAATCACGGCCATTCCGCCCACTGTCTGCGGTTGCAGCATCACCCTGGCGTCAATCAGGCTGGCGCGATACTGCATGATGTGCAGCCCCATGCCTTGTCCGCCTATGGCACCCGGAGTGAAGCCGGTCCCGTTATCTTTGACCGTCAGGACGATTCTCTGCGGCTCTTCCGCAAGAAGGATTTCAATCGATTTCGCCTTGCCGTGTTTGATGGCGTTACTCACAGCTTCCTGGGCGATGCGATAGAGGTGGGTCGCGGCGGTGTGGTTGTGAATCAGCACTGGCGCATTGTTGATAAAGCGGCATGCCACATCAAACAATTTTATCGTGTCTTCGGCCAGTTCCTTGAGTGCGGACATCAATCCTTCTGATTCGAGGACGACTGGAGAAAGGCCGTGGGCTAGGGAGCGCGTTTGGGCGATGGCATCGCGCACATGCCCGGCGATTTGCCCGGCTTGGGCGGCTTGCGCGCGGACTGGAAGGTTCTCTGCCAGCGCCTGCAGCTTGAACTCGATGCCAGCGAGCTGCTGGCAGATGCCATCGTGTAAATCCTGCCCGATGCGCCGCCGTTCCATTTCGCTGATGCGCAGCACTTCCTCCTCCAGTCGCTTGTGCTCGCTGATGTCGGTGCGGATGGCGATGTATTGGCTGGGCTTTCCATCCGCGTTGAGATACGGATAAATGGTTGTCGCCACCCAGTAGAAGGTGCCATCCTTGGCGCGATTGCGAATCGCCCCCTGCCAAACTTGGCCGCGTGCAATGGTAGTCCAAAGGTCTTTGAAAAACTCTTTGGGGTGAAAACCGGAGTTGATGATGCGATGGTCCTGCCCAATCAATTCACCCCGCGAATATTTGGAAATCTCACAGAATTTGTCGTTCACGTAAGTGATGCGTCCGCGCGCATCGGTGATGGCCACGATGGAATGGGTGTCCAGAGCGGCCTTGAGGTCGCCCAGTTCGCGAAGGATGGCTCTCCCATTGCTCATGCTGCCGACAAGCGCGGGGTCAGACTCCAGCGCCCGGAGCCTCTGCACCAATTGCGATTTGGTCATGCGCAAGTACTTCATAGCCGCTCCATCTTACCGCCAGTCTTTTCACTAAGCATCAGAAAAGAAGTGGCGACGAAGGGCGGCAAAAGCTGCTTATGCAGAAACCAATTGCCCCCGGAATTCGCTGGGTGATTGTCCCGTGATCTTTTTAAATACCCGATTGAAGTGCGTCAACGATTGGAAGCCGACTTCATAAGCAATTTCGCTAATACGGAGGTTGTGATTGAGCAAAAGATTCTTGGCCTTTTCCACTCGGACACGCGAGACGTAATTGGTAAAATTCAGTCCGGTCGCCTTCTTGAACATTTTGCAAAAATAAAACGTGCTCATGTTGGCCGCCTTGGCAACCTGGCCGAGTGAGATGTCCTCTGCCTGATTTTCCTGGATGAATTGCCTGGCGCGTGCGATTGCCGGAACCTCGGTATTCTCACGCTGGACCAGAATCTGATTGCTCACCATAGAAATGTGTTGCGCAAAAATGGAGAGCAACTTTACCACGCCTTCGTGCTGTTTTGGTGAGAGCACCTTGGTGTCGAAATAAGCCTGTTTGAGACGGTTCGTCTCTATCTCCAATCCCCATTTGGCCACGAGTTGGGCCATGCGATTGAACTGCGCTTCCGTCGGCTTTTTGCGAAAAACCTGGCCTGTTTGCAGAAACCCAACAAGCAGTTCCCCCAATCGAATGGGCACCGCCGTGTCGGACAACCCCAACTCGCAAGTCAAGGTTTGCGGTTCGTTCTGTGCGTTCTCCGAAAGTTGTTGTTGCAGACGGAGACAAGCGGCGCACGCGCGGCTCTTCTCTGCCATCATCGCGCAAAAGGGATTCTCGTGCCGCTTGCCGTGATGCGGTAATTGCCATGATTCGACCGGCCGCAATGAAACCGGCAGGCCGGTGGTCTCACTGAAGGCGCGTTCATAATCCTGATAAATCTTCGAATCAGTCAGCGACTGGACCAGGTCTGCCCCTTTGCGGGCAGAGTCATCGTTGTGGCTGTCGGTTAGCGCATCGGCATGGTCAAATTTTGTTTTCATGCCAACAAAATACGCGAAGCCCGTTGCCGCGACAATTGGGGGCAAACCCAAAGCCGCTTTATCGAAGCCAACTAGGCGGACTAAGGAATTTCCTTAGACGGGCACGAACATTTTCGCTGTGGCTCTTGTTGCAATTGAAGCAATTGCACCCGGGTGATCTGCAAACGCTTGATCACTATCGCGGCCATGCGTTTCATCAGTTCATAGCCAAAAACCGGGTCCTCCTCGCATTGGGCGCGCAGGCGGGTGCCGTAAAAGAAAATCGCATTGGTCGGTTCAGTTGCGCGTGCGCCGAAATGCCAGTAATACGGCGGAAACAGCCAGGACCAGCCCAGCACGTCGCCTTCGCCAAGAAATTGAACCAGCGGGGCCGATTCGTCATCGCCCCTGGATTCCAGCGCGATTTTGCCCTGGCAAATCAAGTAAAAGCGATTGGCTGGCTCGCCCTCCCTGAAAATAATCTCGTCTGGATCGAAGTGTTTGGACATGGCCACGTCGGCCAGCCTTTTCAGGTGTTCCGGTTTCAAGTCCGCGGCGAACCGGTGGGCGGCGATGACACTGGCTAGCGACGGCATTGTTTCGTTTTTGTTTTCGATAATCGCATTCATGTTATTCCTTAGATATAGTTTGCGGTCGGGCTAATCGTTGAGCGGCGAATAATCGTGGTAACGCGTAAATTCCCAGGATTCGCGCAACAAGCGTTGTCGCGGGGTAAGGACAGCCTTCTCAACGAGTTCGGGCTCTGGCGGCTCGGAGTATTTCCATGAGTCTTCTCCGGCTAGGCTTGCTTCGTGTTCCAAATCAATCAATTCAGTTTTCATACCAGTAATAAACCAGCCAGAGGAAATTCGCGCCCCACATCTTTTGGCAAATGCCAGCCCAAATTTGCCGCCGTCAACTGGCAGGCGCTGAAAGCGGGTTAGGTTGTAAAACGGGCTGTGGCAAAAAATGGCAATCCTTTACCAATCGCTGGTTAGCCGCCTGTTGCGATTGGCGGCATGATGCTTGCAGAAAGATTATTTATGAACTTAGCCACATCGAACGAACGAAAGAAGCCATTTATGTACGCCATGACAATTGCAAATCCCATCCAAGCGGCAACGGAATGCAAACCGTCGGCCCATCCGCCCCAAATTCTGAATATTCTGGTCGCGGTGGATTTTTCTGATTACTCCAGGGCGGCGCTGGATTACGCCACATTCCTGGCTGAAGGCTTTGGCGCGACATTAACGCTGGCCCATGCCGTGGAGCCTTACATTTATCCGGAAGATCTGTCTGCAGGATTGACGATTGATCAAATTGACTCGCGTTGGATGCAAAAGCAGAAAGAAAAGATGGAGACACTCAGGCAGACAATCAAAGAAGGCATACCTGCGGTTGTTGTTGTGACGATGGGAACCGCATGGAACCAAATCATTGCCATGGCGAAGTCATGGAACGCAGACCTGATTGTCATTGGCACACACGGCCGGACGGGATTGAAACATGCGCTGATGGGAAGCACCGCAGAACGAGTCGTCCGCCATGCCACCTGCCCGGTGCTGGTCGTGCATGCGCCGGGCAATCCATCTTAAACTATGGCCGCCGCCAGCGAAGTCTTTGCCGTGTTGGCGGCCTTATGGTTTAAGGCAAACGCCCCAACAGTCTTCGCAGCGTCTTTCAAGGTGACCCAGTCCGTGTTGATGACAAAGTGATAGAGCAACGGATCATCCACGTCTTTGCCGAAGTATTCTTTGAGATACCTGCAACGGCCTCCATCCTCCCGCGCCATGCGCTTGAGCGCATCCTTTCGGTCAAGATGGTCGAATTGTTGCAGGTGGGCCACGCGTCGTTCGACAGACCCGACCAGCCGAACGTGAAGCATACCCGGCAGCCGCGCCGTAATGACATTGCCGCCGCGCCCGACAATAATGGCATGGCCCAACTCGGCCAGGTGCAAAATGGTTTCGGCAGCCCGCCGCACCAGCGTTTCCGTGGGAGGATGAAGACTGAACAAATCTTCAATTATATCATTCAGTTGACCCACCCGGTCCTCCGGCATAAAAGACGCCAGGTGGGCTGGCAGGTGATGGTCCCTCAAAACGACTTCGACCAAGCTGCGGTCGAAAATCGTCCAGCGCTTCACGCCTTGGGGAAGCCTGGCTTGGAGGCAGGCGGCCAATTCTTCGGCGAAAACATGGCCGCCGCACCCTGACTGCCTGGAAACGGTGACGCCACGGACAAAGCCGGGTCCGTCGCCAGGGGTCAGCCCGTGCGGCTGCAATTGACAGTTGATAAAAGAGAGACAGCGATTGAGGTCAGATGTTGTATTCATAAGTCACCTGTTTGCCACAGACAAAACACGATCCGCGCAACCGGGCATTACTTAACTTCCCGCCCGGTGTTCCAAAAACCCTGCCCCGCCTTGTGATCAGAATCCGGCAGCTTGAGCAAAGGCCGGGTTGCTCCGTACTGGCTGAACACTCCGCGAAACCTTCACCGCCTTTCGCGGTTGCGGCTTGGAACCCGGATGGAGCAACTGCTGCTCAGCCTCAAGCCAGCATTCGACATCCTGGCCATGTGGCCTGCCTTTCTTTTCCCAAATCAAGTAGGCCCGACAGGCGATGTCAGGGTGAATTGGGCGTTTTTGCTGAGTCGAGTTTTGCATATGTGATTTCCTTTCCATTGTTTTTGTCGTTATCAAATAATTACCGTCCGTGCGGAAATGTTTGTGTGTTACGCGAAGTTTTCATCTGGCGCGCGCCCCGATCTTCGCGTGTGTCGCGGGATTCGGAAAAAATATTGTCCCGCCTTATGGACTTTGGCGTGGTTTTCCCGGGTTTGGCCCGCAGGCGGTAAAGTGCTTTTGGAAAAACAGGGGTTTGAGGCGTCTCTGCGAGATTGGCGATGAATACTTTCATAAATTTAGCGTTGCGTTGATTGCTTGTTACTTTTTGTTCTGCGTCCGGTTGTGAAATCCATGCACACGGCTCAAGTTCCGTTCCTCGATCAATTGTGCCTCGGCTTCCAGCCAATGCTGCACTTCGCGCCCGGGCAGGGAATCTTCGTTCACATAACTGAAGTAGGCCCTTCTAGCCACCTCATCCGTTGATGGCAAAAAACCCGTTTCGTTTTTATTTAAGCCTGCAACCTCATTCGACCGCGATGTGCAGTTCGATTTTTGGTCCTGAGGGAATTTATTATGTTTCATAATCTTTTGTTCCTACGGTGAAAGTTACGGCAAGTTGATTGCTGCTTCTCCACATATTTTGGCCATGCTTTGGCTTTTTTTGACCGGCGCTGTCGGGCGAAGCGCCTGCCAAATAATGATTCGCAAATTACAAAAAGCGTGGAGCCCGGCGGGGCAGGATGTTCCACCTTGTTTGCCGTGATGGAGAAGTTGAGTTCATTGACAAGCCCCGAGCCATCCAGCGCCGCCGCCGAACAGGATGCGCTGGCTGAGGAAAAATTCATCGCCCTGTACACCGAACTGACTGGCGCGAGCGGAACGCAAGCGAGAAGCGTATATATGTATTCCGACATAATCCAGCGGCAAAACCTTGATTGTTATCACTTGGAATGATGTTCCGTTTGACCCTGAGCAATATTTGCTATCAGTCTGGCAAAATAGGGTTAGCCTGCTTTTTCCAACGGGGCAATAGTCATTCAGTATATGAAAACGATTTTATTCAATAACACAGTCCTGCGGGATGGACATCAATCGATGGCCGCCACACGCATGACCACTGCCCAAATGCTGCCTGCCGCAGCCATTCTTGACGGGATGGGATTCAACGGGCTTGAAACCTGGGGCGGCGCGACCATTGATTCCTGCCTACGCTTCCTCGATGAGAATCCTTTTGATCGTTTGCGCACCCTTAAAAAGGCCGCTCCCAAAACCCCGCAACTCATGCTTTTGCGCGGCCAAAACATTGTCCAGTACACCAGCTTCCCCGATGACGTGGTGGAGGCATTTGTGCGATGCATGTGCAAAGACGACATGGACATCATCCGCATTTTCGATGCCCTTAATGATGTCCGCAACATGCAAACGGCAATCCAGGCAGTCAGGAAATATCGAAAACACGCCCGGGGGGAACTCTGCTACACCACCAGCCCTGTCCACACGGTCTCGAACTTTGTCAAAATGGGCATTGAGTTGGAAAAGATGGGTTGCGATTCGCTCGGAATCAAAGACATGTCGGGCATCTTGCAACCGCGCATCGCGTTCGATTTGGTCAAGGAATTGAAGAGCAAAGTTGGTATTCCCATCACGCTGCACACACACGACACCGCCGGGTTGGGTGCGGCCAGTTATCTGGCGGCCATTGACGCGGGCGTCGATTGTGTTGAGGTTTCGATTGCTCCCTTTGCCAATGGCACTTCGCAGCCGGATACGCAACGCATGTTGGCACTGCTGGAAGGCCACCCGCGTTGCCCGAAGTTCGAAATGGAAAAGCTGGCGCAATTGCGGACCTACTTCGAGGGCGTTTACAAGGAACTGGCAAAATTCACCAGCCCGGCCAACGAACGGGTGGACAGCGACATCCTGATTTACCAAGTCCCCGGCGGGATGCTCTCGAATTTTCGCACCCAACTGAAAGAGCAGGGCATGTCCGACCGCTTCGACCAGGTGGTGCGCGAAATTCCAGTGGTGCGCGAGGCTCTGGGCTGGATTCCGCTGGTCACGCCCACCTCGCAAATAGTCGGCACACAAGCCATGATGAACATCAAGTTTGGCCGTTGGAAAATGATTTGCCAGCCCGCCCAGGAAATCGCCCTTGGCAAATACGGAAAAACGCCCGGCCCGATCGATCCTACAGTGCTCGCCCAAATCGAAAAGCTCTCCGGTAAAAAGCCTGTCACCGTTCGTCCCGCCGATCTCCTTGAGCCCGGCCTGGAAAAATATCGCGGGCAATGCGCCGCCAAGGGCCTGCCTGCTACAGATGAATTCGTCGTCCTTTTTGCCATGTATCCGCAACAAGCCGAAGCCTTGTGCAAGCCAAAAACTGCTACCGCATCCCCGGCCCCGGCGGCGGCCGCTCCGGCCCCCATCCACCAAGGCAACGGACGAGGGAAACAATTGTTCGTCACCCTGAATGGTCGGCGGCACGACGTGCTGGTCGAGACTTTGGAAGGTTGAACCTTGGAGGCTGCTTATGAATTTGACTGAAACAAAACCCGGGGCAGAACGGTTACTGGCGGAGTTTCCGCCGGTTGGTTATGGCGATTGGCACCGGCTCGTCGAGACCGAGCTGAAAGACGTTCCTTTTGACAAACGAATGTTCACGGCCACTTACGAAGGCATCATCCTGAAACCAATCTATCGGGCCGAAGACATCGCCAATCTGCCCCACCTGAATTCATTTCCCGGATTCGCCCCCTTTGTGCGTGGAACTAAGGCGAGTGGGAATGTCTGCCAGCCGTGGGCCATATCCCAGGAAATCAATTGCTCCAGCGCAACTGAATTCAATCACGCGGCCCGCAATTCGCTGGAAAGAGGCCTCAACGCCTTGAACATGGTTTTGGACAAGGCCACCCGCAACGGCCACGATCCCGATTGGGCGCAGCCGCAGGAGGTTGGTTGGGGCGGACTGTCCATCGCAACCGTCGATGACCTTGACCGCGCGCTCGAAGGCGTTGATCTCGGCAATACTTCGCTGTTCGTTCGTTCTGGCGCTTCGGCCATGCCATTCACCGCGTTGCTGGTGGCGCTGGCCCGCCAGCGCAAGAAAGCGCCTGCCTGCCTTTCGGGCTGCATTGAAATGGACCCGCTCGGTGTCTTGTCCCACGAGGGTTGTTTGCCGCAATCCCTTGAAGGCGCCTATCGCGAAATGGCGGCGCTGCTTCAATGGGCGACCGACGCCGCGCCTCATCTTCAAACCATCTGTGTCCACAGCCGCTCCTGGCACGAAGCCGGGGGCCATGCCGCGCAGGAACTCGCTTTCACCCTGGCTACCGGCGTTGAGTATCTCCGGCAAATGGACCAGCGCGGCCTCAACGCTGAAACTGTGGCTCCTCGGATGCGTTTCGCAGTGACAGTCGGCACCAATTTTTTCATGGAAATAGCCAAACTCCGCGCATTGCGGATGTTGTGGGCGCATGTCGTGGCCGTGGCCGGCGGCGGTGAACAGGCCCAAAAACTCTCGCTCCATGTTCGCACCTCCCTATGGAACAAGAGCACTCTCGATCCCCACACCAACATGTTGAGAACAACCGTCGAAGCATTGGCCGGCGTTCTGGGCGGTTGTAACAGCATGCAAGTGAGTGCGTTCGACGAGGTCATCCGGCAGCCGGACGATTTCAGCCAGCGCATTGCGCGCAACACCCAGCTCATTCTACAAAAGGAATGCGAGTTGGGCCGGGTCGTCGATCCGGCAGGCGGCTCGTGGTATGTTGAAAGAATCACCGGCGAACTCGCCGAACTCGCCTGGTCGCTCTTCCAAGAAGTCGAAAAATTGGGAGGCATGGAGGCGGCATTGCGGGCGGGTTTCCCGCAAAAAGCCGTTGCGGCCACGGCGGCGGAAAAAATCAAAGCCGCGCAGGACCGCCGCGATTCCATCATCGGCGCCAACAAGTATGTCAATAAAAAGGAAGTGCCGCTGGAACGTCCGGCGCAGGATATGGAATCGTTCCGCCAACGCCGCATCCTTCACGTTGTTTCCCATCGAACTTCGCTGGATGATGCGGACGACGAGCTTGTCCTGAACAAACTCTCGCAGACGATTGATTCCGTTGGCGTGAAGCTGGTGGACATTTGCGCGGAAGCCGCCGCGGCCGGGGCAACCATCGGAGAAATTGCCCGTGCAATCCGCATTCACGACAGTCCTTGCGCCCGCATCCAACCGGTCCAAATCACCCGCGCCGCCTCAACTTTGGAAAGTCAGCCCGCCAATTTATGAATACATTTCCCGACTTCACCACCGTTCCGTTTCAGGCCGCTCCGGCCGGCGTCACCCGCGAACAATGGCGCGCCCGTTTTGAAACTGAATCCGCCGCCAACTCACCCGACGAATGCGTTCATCAAACCCTGGAAGGAATTGGTGTTCGGCCCCTTTACACGGCTGGCGACCTCGAAGGCTGCGAGCATTTGGATTCCATGCCCGGGTTCGCGCCCTATGTGCGCGGCCCTTACGGCTCGATGTATGTGACCAAACCGTGGACCGTCCGCCAGTACGCCGGCTTTTCAACCGCCGAAGAAAGCAACGCTTTTTATCGCCGCAACATTGCCGCCGGCCAGCAGGGTTTGTCCGTCGCTTTTGATTTGCCGACACATCGCGGCTACGACTCCGACCATCCCCGCGCTTTGGCCGATGTTGGCAAAGCAGGCGTTGCCGTGAACTCGGTCGAGGACATGAACATCCTCTTCAATGAAATTCCCCTGGACTGCATCTCCGTTTCGATGACGATGAACGGCGCGGTCCTTCCGGTGCTGGCGTTTTACGTTGTAGCGGCTGAAGAACAGGGAGTGAAGATGGGGCAACTTTCCGGCACGATCCAAAACGACATCCTCAAGGAATACATGGTGCGGAACACTTACATTTATCCGCCCGCTCCATCCATGCGCATCATCGCGGACATCTTTTCGTTCACTTCCAAAAACATGCCCAAGTTCAACTCCATCTCCATCTCCGGCTATCACATGCAGGAGGCGGGGGCGACGGCGGACCTGGAAATGGCCTACACCCTGGCCGACGGCCTCGAATACGTCCGCACCGGTCTCAAGGCGGGCATTGCCATCGATGCCTTCGCGCCGCGACTTTCGTTTTTCTGGGCGCAGGGCAAGGACTTTTTCATGGAGATCGCCAAATTGCGCGCCGCCCGCGCCTTGTGGGCCAAGCTCATCGCGCAGTTCAATCCGAAAAGCCCCAAATCGCTCGTCTTGCGCACGCACTCGCAGACCTCGGGTTGGTCCCTGACCGAGCAGGACCCATTTAACAATGTGGCCCGCACCTGCATCGAAGCGATGACCGCCGCGTTTGGCCAGACGCAATCGCTGCATACCAACTCGCTCGACGAAGCCATCGCGTTGCCGACCGATTTCTCGGCCCGAATCGCCCGTAACACGCAGCTTTTCCTCCAAGAAGAGACCGGCATCTGCAAAGTCATAGATCCGTGGGGCGGCTCCTATTACGTCGAGGCCTTGACACGGGACCTAATGAAACGGGCGTGGGCGCACATTCAGGAAATTGAGGCGCTCGGCGGCATGGCCAAGGCCATTGAAACGGGCCTGCCCAAGTTGCGCATCGAAGAGGCGGCCGCGCGGCGCCAAGCCCGCATTGATTCAGGCAAAGAATCCATCATCGGCGTGAATTTGTTCCGGTTGGAAAAAGCGGAGAAACTTGACTTTCGCGAAGTGGACAACACCGCCGTCCGCCAATCCCAAATCCAGCGCCTGCAAAAGCTCAAGGCGGAACGCGACAACGCCAAAGTCCAAACCGCCCTCGACACTCTCACCCGAGCCGCCGAAACCGGCACGGGCAATCTGTTGGCGCTGTCCATTGACGCCGCGCGCGCCCGCGCAACGCTGGGGGAGATTTCGTTCGCCCTTGAAAAGATCTTTCGCCGCCACAAAGCTGTCATTCGCACCGTGTCCGGCGTTTATCAATCCGAATATGGCCGGGACCCGCAGATTGAGCAGGTTCGCCGCTTAACCGACGAGTTTGCCCGCAAGCAGGGCCGCCGTCCACGTATCCTCATCGCAAAGATGGGCCAGGACGGCCACGATCGCGGCGCCAAGGTTATCGCCACTGCCTATGCCGATCTCGGTTTTGACGTGGACATTGGGCCGTTGTTTCAGCAACCGGACGAAGCTGCGCGAATGGCTTCCGAGAATGATGTTCACGTCGTTGGCATCAGTTCGCTTGCTGGCGGCCATAAAACCCTGCTCGTCCAACTCGTTGGAGAACTCGGCAAGATCGGACGCTCCGACATCATGGTCGTGGCCGGCGGGGTTATTCCACCGCAAGACTACGATTTTCTGAAAACGAACGGCGCTGCGGCGGTGTTTGGGCCCGGAACCTGCATTCCAGACGCGGCCAGGGAAATCCTGACACGATTAAGCTCGCGCGTTAATGCATGACCAGTCTTGATCCAACACTTGATGACTTTGTTGCCGGCGTTCTGGCTGGCGACCGCGCTATCCTTTCACGCGCCGTCACTTTGATCGAGAGCCAGTCGCCACTGCATGAAAAGAAGGCGCAGAAAGTTCTGCAAGAGCTGTTGCCGCACACTGGCAAAGCCCGGCGCATTGGCATCACCGGCGCGCCAGGCGTCGGCAAAAGCACATTCATTGAAACTTTCGGCTGTTACCTGATTCAGCAGGGCCATTCGGTGGCGGTCCTGACCATTGATCCCACCAGCAAACTTTCCGGCGGCAGCATTCTTGGCGACAAGACCCGCATGGAAAACCTGAGCCGCGAATCGCGGGCCTTCATTCGCCCGTCACCAGCCGGTGACAGCATTGGCGGCGTGGCCCGTCGCACGCGCGAAACAATGCTCCTGTGCGAAGCGGCCGGTTTTGATCTGATTTTGGTCGAAAGCGTGGGCGTCGGGCAGAGCGAAGTTGCCCTTCGTTCCATGGTGGACTTCTTTCTGTTGCTCCTGTTGCCGGGCGCGGGGGACGAATTGCAAGGCATCAAAAGAGGCATCATCGAAATGGCCGATTACATTCTTGTCAATAAAGCCGACGGCGAGAATCGCCCGCGGGCCGAACAAGCCCGCCTGGAACAGCAGGCGTCCCTGGCCTGCCTGCAACCTGCCACGCCCGGTTGGAAAACGGAAGCGGCCCTCTGTTCGGCCCGGACCGGCGAGGGCGTTCCTCAAGTCTGGCAGCGCGTTGAACAATTTTTCCGTGAGTTGGAACCCAAAGGCGTTATCGCCAAACGTCGCCAGCAACAAGCCGTCGATTGGTTCGCCGATTTAATTCGCGACGAGTTGCAACGTCGTTTTGAGCAACATCCGAGTGTGCAGGCCCGTTTGCCGGGGCTTCGGGAATCCGTATGCCGTGGCGAAATCACCGCTGTTGCCGCCGCGCGCAATTTATTGGCGGACCTCGACAGTTTTGCGGAGAGCCCAAAATATGATCACAAAAATTGACCATCTCGGCATCGCCGTCCCATCGCTGGATCAAGCTGTGCCCTACTATGAAAAGGCGCTTGGCCTCAAATGTGACCGGCGCGAAGAAGTTGCCTCTCAAAAAGTCCGCACCGCGTTCTTTACCGTGGGCGATGTTCACCTTGAACTCCTGGAACCAACCAGCCCGGAAAGTCCCATTGCGAAATATCTTGAGAAAAATCCTTCGGGCGGCATTCATCATATTGCGTTTGGCGCTGATGATTTGGAAAGCCAACTTCGCCAGGCCGCTGGCGCGGGCGTGAAGTTGATTAACGAAACGCCTTTCGATGGCGCAGGCGGCAAGCTGGTTGCCTTTCTCCATCCCAAGTCAACCTTCGGTGTTCTCACCGAACTGTGCATGCCGAAAGACAAATGAAAATTCAAACATTACTGGAAGAGCTCGAAAAAAAGCGCGCGACCGCTCGGGCGGGCGGAGGTCAGGACAAATTGGATGCCCGCCGCAAAAAGGGCGTGATGACCGCCCGTGATCGCATCGAGGTCCTTTTCCAGACTGGCACCTTCCAGGAATCCGGCCTCCATGCCCAACACGATTGCCACAACTTCGGCATGGAGGAAAAGGCCATGCCCACCGATGGCGTTGTGACCGGTACAGGCATCGTGGATGGCCGCGCCGTAGCAGCCTTCAGCCAAGATTTTACAGTCGGCGGTGGGGCATTGGGGCGTATTCACTCGAAGAAAATTTGCGACCTGATGGATTACGCCCTCAAGACCGGCTGCCCCATGATCGGTTTCAACGATTCGGGAGGCGCGCGCATTCAAGAAGGCATTGACTCGCTCTCAGCTTATGGCCAGGTATTTTTCCGCAACGTCCTTCTTTCCGGCGTCGTCCCGCAGATTGCCATTGTTGCCGGGCCCTGCGCGGGGGGCGCGGCTTATTCGCCGGCGTTGATGGATTTTATCATCATGGTGAAAGGCAGCGCCAATATGTTCATTTGCGGGCCGGAAGTGATTCAGGCGGTCACTGGCGAGAAATGCACGATGGATGAAATTGGTAGTGCCACGGCCCACGCCAGCATCAGCGGCAACATTCATTTTGTCGCCGATAGCGACACCCACGCCGTCCAAATCGCCCGCCGTCTTCTCACTTTTATTCCGTCCAACAACCTACTGGATCCGCCTCATCACCCGGCGGCCCAGGTTGATATGAGCGCAGATCCGTCAATGGACGGGCTGCTCCCGGAATCCGCCAAGGACGCGCTCGACATCCACAAAGTCATTGGCCGGCTTATTGACAACGGCGATCTGCTCGAAGTTCAAGCCGAATGGGCGCGCAATATCGTGGTGGGCTTCGCGCGTATTCAAGGCATTGTCGTTGGCATCGTCGCCAACAACCCCGGTGTCAAGGCCGGCACGCTGGACATCGATTCGTCGGACAAGGGCGCGCGCTTCATCCGCTTTTGCAATGTTTTCAACATCCCACTGGTCACTCTTGTGGACATTCCCGGTTTCATGCCCGGCCTGCAACAGGAGCGGGGCGGCATAATTCGTCACGGCGCGAAAATGTTGTTTGCCTACGCCGCCGCCACCGTGCCGAAAATAACCGTCATTTTGCGCAAGGCTTACGGCGGCGCGTATCTAGCCATGTGCAGCGCCGATATGGGTGCGGATTTTGTTTTCGCCTGGCCCACCGCCGAAATTGCCGTCATGGGCGCGGAAGGCGCGGTCAAGATTCTTTACAAACGCGAAATTGCCGCCGCCAAGGATCCAAAAGCGAAGGAGGCGGAACTTGTCGCCGAATACCGCGACAAATTCTGTTCACCTTACGAGGCTGCCAGAAAGGCGATGATCACCGATGTCATCGCGCCGTCCGAAACCCGCGCGAGGATTTCTCTGGCGCTTCGCAACACCCTCACCAAGCGCGAATCCCGTCCCCCAAAAAAGCACGGGACGATCCCGCTCTAAACTACGATGTCCATCACCACGATTCTAATCCAGGTTGCAATCTCTGTAGTGGTGGTGACATTTTACCATCTGTGGGTGTCCCACAAAAGGCAGCCTGCTCCAGCGAGTCCCGTTGTCGTCGCGCCGGTTGCCACACCGCCGAAGACTGCGCCGGCGCCGGACCCGATGCCGCCGGAGATACTCGCCGTCATCGCGGCAGCGATCGCCGTGGTCCTGGGCCGGCCGCACCGAGTCGTGTCGGTGCAGCAAACACCGGGACATGCCCCGGACGTGAATGTCTGGGCTATGGAAGGCCGCATGGAACAATTCATGTCCCACAAAATTCGATGACCCTCTTGACAGCCTATGATTAAAAAACTCCGCGTCACGGTTGACGGCAAACCATACGAGGTCACGGTCGAAGTTCCCGACGACTCGGAAGCGCCCGCCGCCACGCCGCCGCCGGTTTCCAGTCCCACTGCCGCTGCTCCTGCGCCGCCGCCAGCGGCAAAAACCAGCGCCACTCCCGGGGATGTGCCCAGCCCGCTGATGGGCCGGGTCGTCGGCATCGATGTCAAGCCCGGGCAGGAAGTCACGCAAGGCCAGCAAATGCTCACCATCGAAACCATGAAAATGAACACATTTGTCCTGGCGCCGAAGCCAGGCAAAGTAGTCGAAGTCCTGGTAGCCATCGGCGATGCGGTGGAGGAAGGCCGAATTTTGGCGCGCATCGCCTGACCTTGTCATGAAGATTCCCTTTCCCAGTCTCGCCGCCGCCGAGGCCGCCGCGCAAATTCAGAACGGCCAGACGGTGGCTTTCAGCGGCTTCACGCCGGCCGGCGCCCCGAAGGAAATTCCCAAAGCTGTTGCGGCCCGCGCCGTCGAAACGCAAACTGCCGGGCAGCCTTTTCGCATCGGCGTCATCACCGGCGCTTCCACCGGCCATTCGCTGGACGGATCGCTCGCTCGTGCCGACGCTATTCTCTTCCGCACGCCCTATCAGAATGATCCTGACTTGCGAAAAAGCATCAATGAAGGACGGACAAAATTCTACGACATGCACCTGTCCCAGTTGCCGCAAGTAGTTCGTTACGGCTTTCTGGGTCCGATTCACTGGGCCGTGATCGAAGCCTGCGACGTCACTGCCACCGGCGACATTACCCTGACCTCGTCCGTCGGCGCCGCGCCCACCTTTTGCCGGGTGGCGGACAAAATTTTGGTTGAGTTGAACCGGTTTCATCCCCCGGCATTGCGCGGCTTTCACGACATCTACGAACCAGAAGACCCGCCCCATCGCAAGCCCATTCCCATCCTGCGGGCCGACGACCGCATCGGCGCGCCGACGGTCAAAGTCGATCCGAGGAAAATCGCCGGCATTGTCGAAACTCACCAGCCTGATGAAGTAGGCGCTTTCAAAGCCGTGGCCGACATCACCACGCGCATTGGTGAAAACGTCGCTGATTTTCTCGCGGCTGAACTGCGGCGCGGACTGATTCCGGCAACATTCCTGCCCATTCAATCCGGCGTCGGCGATACCGCCAATGCCGTGCTCATGGCGATGGGCGAGCATCCGAAAATCCCGGCGTTTGACATGTACACCGAGGTGATCCAGGACGCCGTCATCGCGCTGATAAAGGAGGATAAAATCCGCTTTGCCAGCGGCTGTTCGCTGACCGTCAGCAATCCCGCGCTGCGCGACATCTACGAACATCTCGATTACTTCCGTTCCCGGCTGCTGCTACGCCCGCAGGAAATCAGCAACAACCCGGAAATCATCCGGCGCCTCGGCATCCTCTCGATCAACACCGCGATTGAGGCGGACATCACCGGCAATGTGAACAGCACCCACATGCTGGGCCGAAATATGATGAACGGCATTGGCGGTTCTGGCGATTTTGCCCGCAACGCCTTTCTCTCCATTTTTACCTGTCCTTCCGTAGCCAAAGGCGGGAAAATCAGCACCATCGTTCCCCTGGTCAGTCATCTTGACAGTAGTGAACATTCCGTCCAGGTCATAATCACCGAACAAGGCATCGCCGATTTGCGCGGCAAGTGTCCGGCGGAGCGAGCCAAAGCAATCATCGAAAACTGCGCCCATCCCGACTACCGGGCCATTTTGCGCGACTATATCGCATTGGCTGGAAGCACACATTCCCCCCAAACTCTCCGCGCGGCTTTCGCCATGCATATCGCTTTTGCCGAAACGGGCGATATGCACATCGTTAACTGGGAATCTCGCATAAGTCCTGCCAATGCATGACCTGACTTTTTAATAATCAACTCGGGGTTAGGCCACTGCGGCGTAGATACCCACGTTACGCTCGGGATAACTTTCGTAGATGTGCTCGAAGAGCGCGGAACACTTTTGCTCGTAGAGAGGCTTGTCGTAGGCGCGGGGCAGGCCGCCATCGAGAACGTCCTCGATGGTTAGACGGAGTTGCGAGCGCGCGGATGACTTTTGCCGCCAGTTGAGGACGAGCAGTTGCTTCATTCGGTTCAGGAGTTCACGAGCCACTTTCTTAACCTCGGCCCGTTCGTCGGCGCTCAACTCCGGGGCCGGGCGCGTCAAAATATCGAAAACCACCAACTCCTCCTCGCTCATGTTTTCGCGGACGTGCCGTTCCTGTTCGACAGACAATCCACGACTCAATTTCAACAGTTCCTCGAACAAATCCTCGATGTTGCGACTGCCCGCATTGTAGGACTCAATCAATTCCTCAAATTTCTCCTGAAAGTCCATTCGCGTTTTGTTGAGGCGAATCAATCTTTCCAATTGGGCGCGAATGGCCGCTTTGAGAACTTCCAGCTCGGTATTCCGGTGTTTCGCCTCCTTGAACCGTATTCGCAGCGCCTCGAAATCAATTTTGGACAAATCCATGACGGGCGCGGGCTTGGCGGGCATGTCCACGCCCGTAATAGACGCATCCAGCAACTTCGCAATGTCGCCCAGCACCTCAGAAATATCCGCCGGGTTCGGATTGAGCTTGGCTTGGATGGCCGTGGCGATAGCGGCAAGGCAGGCGACTCGACCGGCAAATTCCAGTGCCGCCGGGTCGGGCTTCACCGCGTTGTAAAGCGTGCCCACGAGCCGCTCGTGGCCAAGGAATTCGCGGCGCAGTGGGTCGGGAGAAATGAGAGCGTTGACCGCATCATCCAATCGCTGCAATCGCTCCAAGCTGGCAGCAGGAAGTTGCTCCATGGCTGGCAGAATCACCTGGCGTTGCGCGCAGAAGACGGTGGCGGCGTTCACGGCGTTCCCTAATTCCTCAACCAGCTTTTTCTTGTCCTTGACCGGTGATTTGCCGTCTTTGCCGGCTCCGTAAATGGCGAGGGCCTTTTCCAGTGAAGCGAACACATTCGCATAATCCACGATCACGCCGCTGTGCTTGCCTGGGAAAACACGATTCGCGCGCGCGATGGTCTGCATCAACGTGTGATTGCGCATCGGTTTATCGAGATAAACCGTGGAACAACTCGGCGCGTCAAACCCGGTCAACCACATGGCGCACAAGAACACCAGCCGGAGCGGGTCTTCCGGGTCTTTGAATTTTTCATCCAGAGGCGGCTGCGAATCGTTCATTCGCTTCCGGTGTGGCACGATGTCGAGGCCGTGCTTCTTCATTTGCTCGATTTCGTTCTGGCCCGGCGAGACGATCAACGCCATGTCCGTTGTCTGCAACCGGTGCAAGCGTTCCAAAAGCTCGGCCTTTTTGTCCGCTGGCAAATTGTAGAGGCCAAGCTCCGTCTGAACCCGCTCGGTTTCCGCCGCCCAATGCTTCCGCACCTTGTCGTGCATCTTCAATGCCGTGGCCTTGTCAATGGACACCACCATCGCCTTGCCATTGAAGCCCCGACCAAGAAAATGCCGCACGATGTCCTGCGCAACCGTTTCGAGCCGGTCATCGCGGGTGAGAATGTGGTATTGTTTGCTCAACTCCCGTTCCAGCTTCGCTTCCTGGTCGGGATCAAGTTCCGCCGCTTCGACGAGGTTGTAGATGTCATCGTTCAGGTCCGGGTTCACAAGCTGCAACTCCGGCGTGCGGTTTTCGTAAAAGAGCGGCACAGTTGCGCCGTCCTGGACCGATTGCTGGAAATCGTAGATGGAAACGTAATCGCCGAAAACGTCCTTTGTCCGTTCCTCCCCGGCGATGAGCGGCGTGCCAGTGAACGCGAGGAACATTGCCTTGGGCAACGCCGCGCGCATGTTCAATGCCAGCGTGTCGTATTGGCTGCGGTGCGCCTCGTCCGTCAGCACAATCACATCGGGCCGGTCGCACAGCATTTCCGGCGTCTGGAACTTGTGGATAAGCGTGAAAACGTAACGATGATTCCCGCGCAGCAACTCCCTCAGATGCACGCCGCTTTCGGCGTGGCACTGGTCGCCCTCGGCTTCGGACACCGCGCCAGTGGCCTTGAACGTCTTCGCAATCTGATCGTCCAATTCCACGCGGTCAGTCACAACCACGAATGTCCAGTTGCCCGCCACCTTGCGCAGCACCTTCTGGGCAAAGAACACCATCGAGAAACTCTTGCCGCTGCCTTGCGTTTGCCAGAACACGCCGCCGCGACCATGCCCCATCTTGCGCGCGACGAGCATTGATGCAATGGCGTTGTTCACGCCCAGGAACTGATGGTTCTGTCCAATGATCTTGGCCAATCCCGCCTTGTGTTCTGAGAACAGCGTGAAATTCTCCACTAGGTCGAGCAGGCGCACCTTGTCACACGTCCCACGAATCATCACTTCCAGCGACACGCGGCGGGGTTCGTTCTCGCGCTCGATGCGCTTCCATTCAAAGAACCGTCCCCAATCCGCCGTGAGCGAACCGACGCGGCTGTCCGTGCCGTTGGAAGCGATGAGCAGGGCATTGAACCAGAACAGCGCCGGGATTTGCTGCTTGTAATGGGTCAGGTTCTCGTCGAATGCAGCCCTGGCGGGCACGCCGGGTTTCTTCAACTCGATGACCACCAGCGGCAGGCCGTTGACGAAGCCGACCAAATCCGGCCGGCAGGTGTAGAGCGCGCCGGTGACGCTGAACTGGCTGACCAGCAGAAAATCATTGTTGGCCGGGTGCTCCCAATCTATTACTCGCAGGCGCTCTGTCTTTTGCCCGCCGTGCTCCTTGTCTGGCACGGAAATTTTGACGCCCTCTTTTAATAGCAAATAGACTTCCCGGTTTGCCTGTTCCGGCAACATGGCCGAACGGTCACGAGTCAACTCGTCCACGGCGGCGGTGATGGCCTCGGGCGGCAATGTTGGATTCAACCGTTCCAACGCTGAGCGCAAACGCGGAAGCAGCACGACTTCACCCGGCGTCTCGCGGCCCAAGGCTACGCGACCCTCTCCCTCGCTCCCTCTCCCACTGGGAGAGGGATGGAGTGAGGGTTCGGCGGAGCCGAATGTTTCTTCCAGCGCTGACACCGTTTGCCCGCCAAGCTCCGCGAACAATCCAATGGCGGGTTGTTCGACAAGTTGGTCTTCGGTGTAGGCGTGGGGCATGAAAGGCTAAAATAAGGGCTTGCTGACGAACCAGAGATGTGGCTTATTTGTTACGGAGACTCGGCTGCGAGCAACCTTTACTCTTCTGGAGTGGGGGGGACTCAAAAGCATTGTCTCCTTTTTCATTTTCGGGGGATGAACAGGTCTGGCACGCACACGATGCCGAAACTTCGGTAAGTCTTTGTGCCATCATAACCCTCGCCAACCCATTTGAGCTTTTCAATGCGAGGGCCATAGCGTGTTTCAATCTCTGGCCGGGTCGGCGCGGTCATCTCCTCCGGATGCCGATAACCCCAATTCAACGCGTAAATGACCACATCCGCCACCTGCACCGGCAAAGCCATGTCCGACGAAACGAAGAACGGCGCGGGTACAATCCATTTTGAGCGAAATCGTCCGTTGGCCGTTTTAAGAAAGTAATCATGTAACCGCTGAACGAACCGCCGGTCTTCAGTTTTCTCCACCTCGTCCATCACCAGCAATCCCATCTGCCGTTCCCGCTCCAGAAAGTAAAAGAATCGCTCCAGCAGGAAAGTGTGATCCTTGCGCAGGATGTCCGGCGGTGGTGGCGCGCCCGCCGGTGGCCTCGCTGTCCCACACGGAACGGCAGAGGCGAAAATCAGAGCCTTGTGCCGCTCCAACAAAACAAAAATTCCATCCGCCATCCGCAGCGATGCTTGAGCGTAGGCGGTTAGCTGTTCGCGCGTGGGCGGCCGCTTCTCCAGCCCTGCTTGCAGCAACGCCCGGCAAAGATGCTGGCGTTTCACGTTCTCGATCTCCGGCATCTGCGCGGCGTGCGCAAAACGATCCTTGGATAACAGCTTCATCCCTTTCACCTCCGACTTGTAATCCGCCAGCCGCGCACCGAAGCACGACAATTCGAGCTGGAGCACGTCTTGCACAAATGGCCAGAGATGCGTGTCCGCCAGAGCGTAACCGCCGCGTACTTCATAGGGAAGCTCCTTATGGCTGTGCCCGCTCTCGTCCATGAAAAGTAACCAAGCCATCGTTAATCTTCTTTTTTCGTTGCCTTCGGAGGTTGTGCCTGTTTCAAGCTGACTAACGCGTCCAACAACCCTTTCAGATGAAAACGGTTTGTCGCTCCGATCCTCATCTCACGTTTCAGATAACCTTTTTGTTCCAGGCTGGCCGCCCAGCGCCGCGTAGATTTTGCGGAAACGTGCATCCGCTTAGCTATCGTCTTGTATGCCGGAAACGGCGCTTTTTCATTCCACTTGTGCTGCATTAAATGAATCACAAACATTGCCTCGCCGTAAGTCAAGTCGAACGGTTTCAGCCGGTGGTAGTTCTCCAGAAAGAACGTGCTGACCGGCACAAAACCATCCTTTTTCAGGGATAACGCCCAGCGCTTTTCAAAACTGTATTTGTCGTTACTGGCAATGCTTGCTTCCATGGCCATAGAATCCTCTGATTGCGTCGTGTAGGCAACCCTTCCGTCATCCGCGCGCTGCTTGTATCCTATTCTGTTGATGACCTTGTGTGGTTATTGTTTGGAGTTCATCTTATTTACTAGACGCCAATGTCCACACGGTCTGCTCAATTTTGTCCAACCCTCTGGTCGAATCTGACCAGACTGGGAATGGACATATTTTCCTCATGCGAGATTTACCTGCCCCGACAGCAGACGCGGCAGCAGCAGGTCGCGCGTCCGGCGGAGGTTTTGGATTTGGCGGTGGAGCGTATTCACTTGCCCGAAAATGGCGTCGGTCTTCTTGGCGAAGCGGGCCATGATTTCGCGGGTTGGCTTTACAACTTCCATGCGGCGGAATGTATCCACGACGATAGTGTCGAACGTCGCGCCACCGGTGTTCGTCTTGAGATAGTCCACCTGTTGGAGCGTCATCAGGAAAAGGAAACGTTGCGGGATGCCTTGCTTGCCGCGCAACGCGTAGCAAGACTGGTTCATCGCCATCGGCACGGACGGGAGCGCGACTTTGCCAACTGTGCCGCGTGCGGTGATGAAAACGGTGTCGGGCGGATATAGCTCGCTCGCGCACTTGGAGAGGCCGAGTTCATTAGTGTGCTTATCGGTGTCTTGAGCGTAGAAACAGTCGGGCACATCACGAGGCGTGAAAAATGGAATTTCACCATTCCAGTATTCGGCAACCTCTGTCTTGGGCGTGCCACCGCTCAACACGTCAGCAATATCGGTGAACGGTTTCACCTCCCAGGCTTTGGGGATGTCGCCCAGGGGAGATGCGACGCGCGGGAGCTTCTCGTGACCGGGGAAGCGGAAGTGGACGAACCACTCGCGGTAGAGGGCGAGGGCCATCGCTTCCAAGAGCCGGATACGCCGCTGACTGTTCTCCACCAACTCGTCGTAGGCCGAAAGTATTGCCCCGATGCGGCGCTGCTCATCCACGTCCGGCGCGAGAATCGGGAACGATAGAATTTTGGCCAGGCCGAGGTTGTCTTGCGTCGCGCCACGACTGACCGATAGAAACCGATCCCGCATTAGGTCCAGCGCGTATTTGACGAAAACAATGTCCGACTTCGATTTGTCGGGTATAAAGCCAACCATGCTGTCTGGAAAACACGCCTCAAACTTCAGTATGGCCGTCTTGGCGGTATTCGCCCCAGCGATGGTCATGCACAGAGTTTCGGGCGGCCACATCTTACTCTGCTGATAACCGAACTCACTGTATGTCTGCGAATAGCTCGTGATGTAAGGGTCGGCGGCCATGACATCCGCAGTTTGGATGAATGGATATGGCCCACCATAAAGACTCGCTTCGTTGCGCGGGCGATGCCGCGATTTCCCTCGACCGAGGAAACCAAGTTCGTCGAGGCGTCTTGGAGTCCAAGCGAACTTCATTGTGAGCCTCCGTCCAGCATGAACTTGGACAAGAGAAGCTCACGCGTGCGCCTTAAAACGTCATTGCGGCGGCGAAGGTTTTCGATCAACAGGTCGTAAGGCTCCATGGACCTCACAACTTCGCGCTGAATTTCAAGCGGCGGTATCGGCAGGCGGATTTGACTGAAATCCGACTTATTGATAATCGGCGTAGCCGCACCACCGGCGAGGCCACGAATCCGATCCCGCGCTATACGCAATGCATGGAACACGAATCTGTAATCATGTCGGGACTCATCCACTATGACGCTGTTGATCTGTTGATTGGTGAAGCTGGGTTCAACCGTAAGGCACATCTTCCCGATGGATGCGATACACGTGAAACAAACAGTATTCCGTGGAAGCAGTAGGGTTTTCTGAAGCTCAAATCCTAGTGCAGACAAAAATCTAGTCGGTGTCGCGACATCGTATTCTTCGAAAATATCTGTCGGCGTTATGAAGGGGTATTTATCGCCATACAACTCCGGGGACTTGGTCGATGGGGTTTTTCCGGTAACGACCCTTCCAATCTCAGCAATCGGGATTTCGGCCCATCGGTCGTCCATCATTCTGCCTCCAGAATCTCCGCCACGTTGCTGGCGATGGTTTTCTCGAGGTTGCGCGCCTGGGTGTTAAGAATTTCGAGTTCCTCGTTCAGCGTTTCGAGTTGTTCCTTGAAATCCTCGTCGCTCACGGCTTCGCCGGCGGCCACGCCAACGTAACGACCGGGATTGAGTGACCAGCCTTGCGCTTCAATTTCCTTGAGCGTGGCGGCCCGGCACAAGCCGGGCACGTCGGCGAATTTCGCTTCCTCGCCGAAGATTTCTTCGAGCTTCGTGCGGGCTTCGCCGCCGCCGAGGGTGAAGTCGAGGGCTTCACCGCGATAGAGGCGGACGATGTTGGCGAGGAAGCCAATTTGCGCGGGTGTCCATTCGCGGTGTGCGCGGTCCACCTGCCGGTAAATGTGGCGGGCATCCACAAACAGCACCGTGCCCGTGCGGGCAGATTTGGCCTTTCCTTTATCGAAAAGCCATAGCGTGCAGGGGAGCGTCACGGTGTAGAAAAGGTTTGGGCCGACGGCGACCATCACATCCACGGCGCGGCTTTCAATCAATTGGCGGCGAAGTTCCTGTTCGGACGAACGGGCGTCGGAGGCGGAATTTGCCATGACGAACCCGGCGCGGCCTTTTTCATTCAGTGCGGAGTAAAACAGTTGAATCCAAAGGTAATTGGCGTTGTCGGTGCGCGGCAGGCCGAACGGATACCGGCGGTTAGTGCCAACTTGATCTTTCAACCTCTCCTTATCAACGGCGTTGACGTTGAACGGCGGATTGGCGAGAACGAAATCAAAGCGACCAGTCGCATCATGGGGGTCGTCGTAATAGCTGTTGACGTTGCCGCCGTGGCGGATTTCACCTTCGAGGCCGTGAACGGCCAGGTTCATTCGGCAGAGGCGCCCGGTTTCGTCGGTTTTTTCGACGCCGTGAATGGAGAGTTCGGCGGCGGGATTTTTTTTGTGTTCTGCCACGAACCGGGCCGACGAGACGAACATGCCGCCCGAACCGCATGCGGGGTCGAGGATGCGGCCATGATACGGCTCGATGATTTCGGCAAGGAGTCGGACAATGCAGACCGGCGTGTAAAACTCGCCGCCTTTTTGGCCCTCGGTGCGGGCGAATTCGCCAAGGAAATACTCGTAAATGCGGCCAAAGGCGTCGTAATCCGCCGTGGCCGGGATTTCAGAGACCTTTTTCAGCAATTCCTTGAGCAACGTGCTGGTGAAAAGATTGTAGGTCTTGGGCAGCACGCCGGCGAGCTGCGGGTTGTGTTTCTCAATGTCGCGCATGGCCTCGTTGACTTTCGCGCCGATGTTCGCGGCTTCGGGCAGAGCGAGCAGGAAATCGAACCGGGCGTTGGGTGTGAGATAGAGCACGTTTTCGGCGTTGTATGCGGCCGGATCATCCACGCGCGAGCCGCGCCGGGATGAGGTGGCGGACTTTTCCAGCTTGGCACGTTGCGCCGCAAACCGGACTTCAGCGAACCGCAAAAAGATGAGGCCGAGGACGGGAGCGGAGTATTCCTGGGACTTGAGGCCGGAATTGGCACGAAACTGATCGGCGGCGTCCCAGAGACGTTTTTCCAGGGCGGCGTTGTCCGTGTCTTTTTCCGTTGGAGCGATCCAGAGCATAAATGATTCGTCGGTTTGCCTTGCGCGCTAGAGTATTGCAATTCGTGTCAAACGCAAAGGTCAAAGATGAAATTTACGTGCGGACTGGGAATGACTTTTCTGTTTCAATCAGTTGCGGAAGATGTGCATGGTCGGAGAGTTGATATTATGAAATTAACCGTTGAACGGGTGGCACTGGAGCGGATGATAGGGCAGTTGAAAATCGAGCGTGGCGTGAAACGGCTGCAACAACGCATGATGCGGCTTTCGGCTTGTGCCGCGCGAGTCTTCGTGGAGGCCAACGACGTTGTCGCAGGCATCGAGGCACTCGTGCTGGAAGATGGCACATGCAACGTGCCGAGAATGAAATTCCTTAAAGTCCTGCGGACATTTCATCCCAAACCAAACATTACGATGACAGCGGATGCGGGCGGGTTGCGGATTGAGAGCTTTTTGATGAAGGTGACGTGTTTTTCCCATGAGGCGACCGCGCCGGGCGAATTCCAAACGTTCCCCGTAACGGTTACCTGGCTCGCGCAGCCGGAAGCGCCGAAGTCCGTACCGCTGCCGGAGAGCCGCTGGCTCAAATCGCGCTGGTGGGATTAAACCGCGCGCAATTTTTTCGTTTCAAGCGATTTCAGAAAATACGCGTGGAATATATTTCAAATGAAGAAGCGCAGGACCAGGCGCAGGCACGGGTTGGATTTTGGGAGTGATATGAGTAAAGCACCGAGAAAATTGAAAAGAGCGGTTGGCAAGACGGCCAAGCGACCGAAGCCGCGCCGTGTCAAAGTGCAATTCATCACGCGAGCGGAAGCACGGCGTCTGGCAGAGCGGCATATCCTCAATCGGATGTTCAAAGGTGCGACGGTGCGAGAAGGCGCGGAAGCCGGCCACAACATTTACAACGTGCGGCGCAAGGATACGTGGGTGGTATATAAAAACTCCGAGGAGATCGCGCTCAAGTCGGCACAATTGGTTGTGGTGTGCAAGCGCACGGGGCGGGTTCTTTACGAAGGTTCGGCGCATGACGAGGGGTGAGGGGCCAGAACCAAGGAGCACAGCGCCAAAGGCAAGCCTTGTGGCGCCCTTTATTTAAAAATTGCCGTCCGAACGTCTGGACCGAGTCTAAAACGAGCCGCGTTTTTTTTCAGCCAAACGCTGACCAGTCGTGCGCGGGCGCTTTTTTGGCCGGGTGAGTTTTGGGCGGATTATTGCAGCGAGGACAGTGGCAAATCCGCTGCTACGGGGAAAACTGGCCCCACATGAAGAAAGGTTTAACGTGTGCCAGACCGCGCCAACACAAATCCTGGACGCTGGCCCTCGCGCTGAAAAACTGGGGCCACTTAACAAAAGATCGGTTCTCCGCAAGGCTGGTTCCATGAAGGAAAAACCTTCGCATTCCCATAGCCATAGTTAAAAGACGCTGCGAACCCATTGGCGCGGGAAGACACGGCGGCAAAAGGGGTGAATCTAATGGCGCGATTTTGACCGACGACCGTTAGCGATCCGCATGGCCCGGGCGACACGGGCACGTTCAGGCGGGAATGCCCCGAGCGGCCAGTTCCTCAGCAGACAGAACGTGGGCACCGAACAAGCTGGCAAACGAGAACGCGCTACCCCTGGGTGCTCTCCATGAAGAACCATCCCAATACTCAAGCCGACGCCCCCCCTAGAATCTTCCACAACACGCAGCACGTCTTCCGCTCCCACCAGCCGGGGGCCAATCGCGATTATGGATTTGCCTGTGGCTTCACTCATGGGAACAAAGATATATCAGCCGAGCCGCGACATCAATAATTTTGGGCGCAGGCGACTGAGGGGGGCGATTTGTCTTCATGCAACTGTGCGTTACGGGGGCCTCTTCTCCGGAAGTCTTTCCTTGAAAAGGAAAGCACATGAGTCTGTGGCCTTAGTCACTCACTTTCTTTTCAGGAATTTCTGAGAAAAGACTTTATGTAGGTGGCTTTCTATTAAAGTGGACGTGCAGTGGACGTGGTCCGGTCGTCATCCGGGCGTGGAGCGGACCCGAAAACCCAAGGGTAACCGAAGGCTAACCCGTGGGTTACGCCCGGGTTATCCAGCGGGTTTGCTGCGGGTTCACGGTAGGTTGCATGTCTGGTTACCGGTGCGCTCTGGGAGCGTTCACGACGGATTTCAGGGGGGCGCATCACGGCTCGTGGAGCTTTGCGCGTCTAATTGCAGCGGTGAGGTCTTGATCCTTGGCAGCCTGGCCTGCCAGGTGAATGCTGGCGTAGGAGTACCGGTCTACAATGTACTTTCGGAGTTGGCCGTCGCCGAGTCGGTTGGAATAATATGTGATGCGGCGGGCGTATGTGCAACGGGCGAAAAAATTGTTGCGATGGAGTCTCCTAATGGTGTCGCGCAATTGGCGTTCAGTCAGGGGACTGGCTCCGTCGGCACGTGCGGCGATTTCGGCTTCCATTATCCGCGCGGTTCTGTAACCGAGAGCGCAACGACGAATTCGCGGCTGGGTGACTTGAGCGGCCTGCTTATTGCCTATGCAGGAGTAAATAGCACAGAGAACAGCAAGCTCACGGCGGGTCAGCCCACGGTGGTCTCGGGCCTTGAAGAACCATTGCTTCTTGATCCTGACAAGCGGGTCGCGTCCGTGACGACTTTCAAATTCAGCAATGTAATCTTTCAAGCGTCGATGGCCGTCGAGCATGTATTGAATGCCGGCGTATTCAACGCTGAGTGTGACAGCGCCATATAGTGCCGCACAGTGCAGGGGTATTTCCCTGCGGAATCCTGTCGGATGTTTTTTGTGTATCCCCCATTGGAATATGAGGCGTTTCTGCAACTCTGGCACAACCTTCTGCCAAAGTTTTAGGCCCGCCTCAACCACCGCATAGTCGAGAATTGCATTTAGCCGTTCGTTCTCCGTCTTTCCGAAGGAAAGGGCGCAAAGCGGGAATTGAAGGTAAGCGTCGGTTTTACTCATCCGCGACGGACCTCCTGCTGTCGCAGCCAGGCATCAACGGTGGCGCGCGGGAAACGACGCAGCTTGCCGGTCAGAGCCAGATACGGGAGGCCCCGCGTCATCAGATTGTCAATCGTGCGGGTGCTGACGCCCAGGCGTGCAGCAAGTTGCTGCTTGGATTCGTATTCCGACCCGCTGCCGTGCTCCGGGCGGGTCGCGCTCTCAATGGTGCTGTCAGGTTCACTCATATTTCTTCAAAGTTATGCCACCGCACCATGCGGTCGGTTCATGCGCAAAAACTACCCTTTGTGCGAAGACTGCGGGTTGGGAGACTTACTTTCAGGTCGTCTCCCAACCACGAGGCGTCATTTTGGTGGGTTGAGCGGATGCTCCGCACGGCGGTGTTGCATCGGCTGAAGAAGCTGAGTCAGAAGAAAATTTGGGAATATAAGATCGCGCAGCTTCTCGATGTATGCGATCCGGCGGGTCACGTCGGTTTCATACGTTTGGCAAATTTGCCGGAATGGCGTGCTCTGGCTGCCGTAATTCTGGCGAAGATGGGAATGAATGGCGTGCTTCCTTGTCGCTCCGTGGTTAGACTGTACCTGCTCGACAGCGATAAAGTCTCGCCACTGTCCGGGCGTGCCAAAAAAGTGGCGCGCATCGAGAAGTGTCCGAGCAACCTCTTTGTACAGGCTTTCAAATGCTCCTTTTGCGGCCTGCCTGGTCAGAAGCTGACGCGGGATCGCGAAGACTCGGCAATGGTCCGCAAGGTCATCAAACTTTATGATTTTGACTAAATCATCGTGGGATATATTGGCCGAACCGGATGTGCGGAAATTCCCAAGTCGCCAGCCGCGAAAAAAATCGGTTTCGTGAGGCGACGGCGAATCGGAGCGACTTTTGCTAATGGGATTCTTGGGTCGGGAGTCAAATTGATTACGCCAGATGAATTGAAACAGCCGGCAGAATTGTGGCGGCGCATTTTGCCAGGAATGTTCGACTGTGAAAGGCCAACGGAATCGTTGCCATTCCTTAAGAGGATTTACTTTATCACGTAGACTCTTGATTTTGCTCGTTGTCCAATGCAATTCCGGTCCGCGTTTATCTAAATGACCCGCATGGTTAGCCAGGCTGCTGTTTTTCTTCCAGCGCCAGTTTTCTTTATCCTCGACGTTTGGCGCCGTGCCTTCGCCCACCCGCAAGACCCGAGACTTCGTCCCGCGCGACCTCGTCTCAATCTGGCAATGGAAGAGCGGTTCGGGCATGAGCCATTGGAGCGCGACGCCAGCGAAAGGATGGCGTTGTTCGATGCTTTCCACGAGGTGACAAGATTGTTCCCAGGCGGAGCCATGGTACGTGCCGGTTTTCGCGTGATTGTTGCGCTCTTCGGCGTCGAGTTCAATTAATCGATGCACATCCGCGCGGAAAGCATCATTTCGGCGGAGCAGTTCCCAAATCTTGGCGGGGATTTGCGCGTTCTCGTCCCGCGAGCATGGGTCGAAAAGTTGTTGAGGCGATTTAGCCATAAAACGCGCCGATGTTTCCTAAATCGCAGCGGCAGTGATTGCAGGGGCGGCTGGTTGTTCCGCCGAAACCTCAGCAGGCATCGGCAGGACGTTTTTCCAGTCTTTCGGCGGCACGATTCCGAACCATTCCGTTGACTGTGTTTCGGTCACAAGCTGGCGGTAGTGCGCGAACACCATTTGTGGGCTATTCCCGGCTTCAAGGCTGACTTGATGGACGTTCTTGATGATGGCCAGCCGATAGGAAATGAACGAATGGCGCAAGGCGTTGTGCTTCCATTCCACTTTTGCAGCCGGGCCGAGGTATTGAAAGCATTGCTTGTCCGGGCGCTCAAACGAACAGACCGGACCGGACTCCGACGCGAACGGGGCGAGCCATGAAGCACAGTTGTCAGAAATCGGCACGGTGCGGCGGCTGGCGGTTTTAGCTTTGGCCGCTTTGACTTCGATGAAGTGCTCCGGGCCGGTCAGGTGGATTTCGCTCCAATCGAGCCGGGCAATTTCGGCGGAGCGGAGACCGCAAAAGGCAGCGATGGCCAGATAAGGAATCATCGTCTCGCGGTCCCGCCATTTGCCGCGCTCTTGAACCGGTGTCAGACATACGGAAAAGAGCTTGCGGAGTTCTTCGGGGGTAAAGACTTCGATTTCACCGCCCGAATCTCTGAGTTTTTCCACGCCGCTCAATTCGTCGTGATCTTTGGGCAGGTAGCCACGCCGAATGGCAAACTTGAACAGAGTGCTAATGAGACGGCGGTAATTGTTTTGCGTGCGGCCCGAAACTTCGCGATTCGTGAGCCATTCCCGAATCTGATTGCTGTTGACTGTGGAAATCGGCACGCCAAATGAATCCGCGAACTGGCCAAGGCGCAAGCGGAGTTCCTTGGCGTAAGGGTCGCTAACACCATCTTTCTCTTTTACGGCGAGCATTTCATTCAGGACTTCGCGAACGGTCTTGCGCGGCAGTCCGGCAGGATGGCGCGACAGGTAAAAATTCACGCATTCTTGGAGCGTGGTGGTCTCTGGCAGGCGTTTGACGGCGGCAACGTAATCCGTGACGGCGCTGTTCAAATCCGCGTCAGGGCGGCACTCCCGGAGCTTTTGCATGGCGTGGACATACGCGGAGCGGTCCAGGCCGGTGAGCTTGAGGACTTCGCTTTCGCCGTTGGCGAGTTTCGTGAGGATAAACCGGGCTTCGCGCTCCGCTTTGGCGAGGTCGCCGAATTTTTGGCGGACGAACTTTGGAAGTGTCTTGAGTTGGCCGGTCTTTTTATTCGGGACTTGGCGCGTGCCCTGGTAGTAAGCAAGCACGAATTCATGGAAGACTTTGCCGGTGGCTTCCCTTTTGCCGGTGTCGTGATTAAGACGGCGCGAGGGGTTGCTTTGTCGGTAAATGGTGATTTCGGCGTTGCCTTCTTTGAAGCGTTTCGGGAATTCGGCGGACTTATTCGCTTTCGTTTTCATGCGCGAATATTCCCGTTATTTTCCCGTTGCGTCAAGCTTTTTCTTTAAATGCCTGTAAAATATGGTGGAGGCGGCGGGAGTTGAACCCGCGTCCCTGCCAAATAAACCAGCCGCGACTACATGCTTAGTCAGAAGAGAGTCTCAACCGATGAATAACGTTCTGACGCGAATTCAGCGGTCCAGCCCGCATGATAAACATTCAGCAAAGGCCGCGCGGACTCCGGCTTTTGCCTAACCTGCTGTGGCGTTCATCCCCCGTAGCAGGTGTCCAGGAGCGAACGTCGCGGCACTTTAGGCCGCGAGAGCTAATTGTTCGTTAGCAGTTATTTTTTGGTCCGATTTTTTACGAGGCCAACGAACCATCCTCGGCATGCCGCCTCTGGCGCATCTCGCAGGTCGAAACCAGTACGCCCCCCCAATTACATCCACAGTATCCGGCGAATTGATCCAACAGTCAAGTTTCTTGGCAAATGAGGGCATGGTTGGTAGCGTCGGGAGCGGACTTCGTTGAACGCAGCATGGAAAAAAATGCCCTCATCACTGGCGCAACTGCGGGAATCGGTTATGAATTCGCCGAGTTGCTGGCTTCCAAAGGATATGCCCTGGCCCTTGTGGCGCGCGACCAGGCGCGGCTTGCGGAACGGGCTGCGTCGCTGCAAGCCCGGCACACAATCCAAGTCCATGCGCTGGCCCGGGATCTCTCTGATCCGCCGTCGGCACCCGCGATTTTCCAGGATTTGCAACGCCGAAATTTTCCGGTTTCCGTTTTGATCAACAACGCCGGGTGCGGGGTTTACGGGCTCTTTGCTAAAACAGACCTGGCGCGGGAATTGGAGATGATGCAGGTCAACATGGTGGCGCTCGTGCAATTGACCAAGCTATTCCTGAAGCCAATGCTTGACAACCATGAAGGCAGGATTTTGAACGTCGCTTCCACGGTTTCGTTTCAGCCCGGACCCCGCCTGGCGCTTTACTCGGCCAGCAAGGCTTTTGTCCTTTCCTTCTCCTGCGCGCTGGCATTGGAGCTGAAGGGCACCGGGGTGACGGTCACGGCCCTGTGTCCAGGCGGCACCCAAACCGAATTCCAGCGGCGGGCGGGCATGGGAGCCGGGGCGGCGCGTCCCATGACTGCCCGGAGCGTGGCGGAAATCGGTTATGCGGCCATGTTGAAAGGCCGGCCCGTTATGGTCGCGGGATGGAAAAATAAATTAATGGTTGCAGTCTCCCGGCGGGCCCCGATCATGTGGGCCGCCCGCGTGGCCGAAAAATTAAACAAGGACCGCTGACTGAAAACATTCTTGAACTCGCGCCCGCGCACGGATTTTATTTGCGCATGTTGACTGGAACCTACACCGCCATCGTCACTCCGTTTCGCAATGGTAAGGTTGACGCCGCCGCGTTGCGCCGCCTGATCGGGCGACAAATCAAGGCGGGAGTGGATGGTATTGTTCCGGTGGGGACGACCGGCGAATCTCCCACGCTCAATTACGAGGAACATATCGAGGTCATTGCGCGCTCGGTCGAATTTGCCGCGGGCAAAATCAAGGTGATGGCCGGGAGCGGCGGCAATTCAACCACGGAAGCGGTGTATTTGACAGTCGAAGCTGAAAAGGCGGGCGCGGATTCGACCTTGCAAGTCGCTCCGTATTATAACCGGCCGACGCAGGAAGGGCTTTACCAGCATTTCCTCGAGGTCAGCCGCGCCAGCAAATTGCCGCTGATTCTGTACAACATTCCTTCGCGTTGCGGGGTTGAGATTGCGGTCGAGACGGTGCGCCGACTGGCGGCGGCGACGCCCCGCATGGTTGGAATCAAGGAAGCTGGCGGCAATCCGGAACGGGTGAGCCAGTTGCGCGCGGCCCTCGGCGGCCGATTTTCCATTTTCTCGGGCGACGATTCCCTGACGCTGCCTTTCATGGCGCTGGGAGCGCACGGTGTGATTAGCGTAGCGTCAAACATAATTCCAAGTCAAGTCGTGCAAATGGTGCGGGCTTGCGCGCGCGGAGACTTTGCTGCCGCCCTCAAGTGGTATGATCGGTATTATCCCATTTTCAAGGATTTGTTCATTGAAACCAACCCCGGCCCGGTTAAGGCCGCCGCCGCCATGCTCGGCCAAATCGAGGAAGAGTACCGGCTCCCCATGGCGCCAATGAGCGCGAACAACCGCGCCATTCTGAAAGCGACCCTTATAAAATGCGGGATTCTCAAATCATGACTAAAATTATCATCGCCGGCGCAAAAGGCAAAATGGGACAGGCTCTTTTACGAGTCGCGGAAAAAATTCCCGGGGTGGCAGTCACCGCCCGAATTGATCGCGGCCAGGAGCTGGGCAAGGTCATCAAGGCCGCCGATGTGGTCGTCGATTTTACCGGCCACGAAGCCACTGTCCCGTTTGCCCGTCATTGCGCCGAACACAAAAAGGCCATGATCATTGGCACCACCGGTCATACGGCGGCGCAGCGTGAGGACTTGCGAAATATCTCCGGGCAAATTCCCATGGTGTGGAGTTCGAATTTCTCCACCGGCGTCAATGCCCTGTTTTGGCTGACAGGCAAGGCCGCCGAGATTCTCGGGCCGGACTACGATTTGGAAGTCGTCGAGATGCATCACCGTTTGAAAAAGGACGCTCCCAGTGGCACGGCCCAAACTCTGGCGCAAATTCTTGGCCGCGCGCGGCAACGACCGGCATCGGAAATCGCCGTGCATTCCCTGCGCGGAGGCGATGTGGTGGGCGATCACACGGTCGTTTTCGCCACGACCGGGGAACGGTTGGAATTAACACACAAAGCATCCAGTCGCGACACTTTTGCCGGAGGCGCGTTGCGGGCCGCGCAATGGGTCATTGGCAAAGCGCCAGGCGTTTACGATATGCAAGATGTCCTCGGCCTCAAATGAGAATCCCGGAAATTGCCTTTGTCGCTTTGGGCTCAAACCTGGGCAATTCGATTGACAACGTTCGCAGCGCCATCCAGCAATTGCAATCGTTGTCCAACGCTCCCATGCTCCAGTCATCTCTCTGGCAGAGCGCTCCGATGGATTGTCCGCCCGGTTCACCGCCCTTTATCAATGCCATTGCCGGACTTGAGCCGCATGAGGAGGAAACCCCCGAAACGTTGCTACGTCGCCTGCGCGGACTGGAAGAAAAATTTGGCCGGCAGCCGGGGAAGATCCGCAACGAGCCGCGGCTGCTGGATTTGGATTTAATCGCGTTCGGCTCGCGCGCGATGAATTCCGCGGACCTGATACTCCCGCATCCTCGGGCCCATTTGCGGCGGTTTGTCTTGCAGCCGCTCAACGAGATCGCTCCGGGTTTTATTTTGCCGGGGCAAACGAAAACGGTGGAACAATTATTGCGTGATTTGAGAACCGGCGGGGAAATTCGTCAATTATGAGCCGGGTGCAAATTCGCAGAGCGACTCCACGGCAGCAGCGGAGCCGTCCCGCAGCCAGCCGTCCAGTTGCGCCTGGTCTTTGAGCTGCTGGCCCCGCGCGCGAGGCACAACGAAGTAGCGGCAGTCCGCTTCCGGCAACGAGCTCATGTCGCCCCACAATTTTTCAAATTGGGCGACGGGAAAAATATCCTCCTGGCCATGACCCCAGCGTTTTTTGACGTCTTTGAGCGTGATGTAGGCGGGCATGCGCGCCGCCAGTTTTCGAATGGCCGCCGCAACTTTGCCGGCATCCTCCAAATCATTCGGTGTCAACTCGAAAATGTTGAGGAGTTTGGGCAGGTCGATCCAGGTGCTTAACGAATTATAGTAGGACAGTCCAAACTCGTCCTCCTCACGGGGCATAGCCAGGCCTTCCACAATGCGCGCCCGGCCATTGACACGGGCCAGGCCGCCCCCACGGTCTTCCAGGCGGCGCGTGATGACCTCAAAGGACAACGCTGCCGCTTGGCTAATGTGCAAGCCGAGCAGCGCCGGGTTCAAATCAGCCCCGAGGGAATCAATGTTGTGCGCCAGCAAATATTTCAATCGGGGCCTCTCCCGGAACAAGCGCAACAGGACGCCGTTGCGCAAGAGGTTTGAAATCTCGTACCAATGGCCCACGGGATGGAGGCATTGCGCGGGCACATTGTCGATGTAATCGTTTCCTTCCCCGGCGTGTCTGGCCCAGCCGATGAGCGCGGTCCGCAGACTGTCACGCACTTTTTGCGCCTGCTCATCGAGAACTTGCTGCGGCATTTCCTCCCACAAAAACCGCAAGTCTCGCTCCATCGGGACCAGGCGCAATCCGATGGCCCGCCCCGGGGAGAGCAGCACAGGGCCGGGATACCCGTAATTATTTTGCCGGGCCAGCGAGGTTTCCACAGGTCCGTGGGTCATGTAGCTGGTGGTGATGACGTGGGGCACGGGCACGCCGCATTCCGAGCTGATGCGCCGGCTTTTGGCCAGATGGACTTCCAGAAAGGTGCGGTGTTGGCCGGCCAATTTGCAGAACGGATGCAACGCCTTAACCACGCCGGCGCCCTGCGTCCAGCGGCTGCCAATGCCCGCCGCCAGTGTGACGACGACGGCTTCCCCGTTCGCCAGCGCCTTCCGCCCCAGAGTCATATATGTTTCTGGCAAAGAGCCGGTGGCATCAACCACGTCCTCCGCTTGAACATCCTCGATGATGGCCGTGGCCGGCAGGCGGTTTTGCGCCAGCCCGATTCTGCCGTCCTTGAGATCGGCGCGGATTTGCTCGTGCTCGGAGCGGTCAAAACCATTTTCCTCCAGCAACGCCGGCAGGCTCTGAACACCGGATGCGTCCTGTTTCAATTGCGGCAGCAGGCGATCAAAGACATCCTGCACCACGCCGCGCAATTCGGTTTTGTGCCGGCTGGCTGCGGCAAATTTATCCAACTCCGCACGGCGCAGTGGCGGGAGTGTTTGCAAATCGAGCTTGAGCAATTGCGGCACCACCAGCGCGTAATATTGGGGTGGCAAAAGGGAATCCCCTCCCGTTAGCAAATCGGCCCAGGTCCCTTTTTCATTGATGGCAAAATCATACACGACGGGCTCCATGGCAAAGGGCAGGGCGCTTTCCAATTCGCGTTTTGTCTGCGCCATGATGCTGTGCAAACGTTCCTGCGCCTCCGGCCGGCGCGCGGGCGCAAAAATAAAACCCATGCCGCCGCCCGACATGCCGCCCAGCATCCAAAAGCCCCAAAAATCGGACCCAAATTCCGCCCGCACGCGATTAATAAGCGTCTCCGTATAAAAATTGCCCGCCCATGGGATGATGGTTTGGATCGGGCCGTGAAAGTTTCGGGAAGTGGCCGCGCCGATTTTTTGCACGTCCTGCTCGCGCAACGCGGCCAGAATTTCGTCCAGAATTCCGAGCGTCTCCTGCCGCGCTTTCCATTCTGCCTCGGACCGCAGCAGATATTTTTCAGTCACCATTTCCAGGATGGGGCCGACGTTCTGGGCCATGCCGCCGTGAACCAGGACCAGGCTTTCCTGCAATTTTCGGCGCACCTCCGCCGGCGCATCGCGCTCATCGAATACGTGATGGGTCGGCATCAATCGTCCCCGGCTCAAGCCGAATTCGGGATCGCCTTCCTGGGCCGAAGCGCCCTGGATGAGTTTCATTCCCGGCCACACTCCGCCGGAATCCTGCCAGCCCCCACCCGAGCCGCCCAGCCACTCGCCCAAAATGGCGCGAGCCAAAACCAGCCGTCGCTCCTCCTCTCGCAATGCGCCGTGAAGGGATTGTGCCTGCCCGGTCGCGCGCATGCACACGGAGATGAGCGCGGCGAGCAGATTTGTCGAGACGGCCAGGCGCGAGCCTTTGGGGATATTATGAACGTTGCTGACGATTTCCAAACCGCGCCCGGGCCCCAGCAGGTGCACCAGCAAATCGGACAGGTTCTGGCCCGAACCTTCAATGCCGGGCGGAACAATGCCCGCCGCGATGACCGCCGCTTTAAGCAGGCCCAGGTAATCCTTGGCGAAATCGAACACCTCGGCCAGTTGCGTGATCTCAGCGGCAGCGCCCAGATCGACACTGGTGAGGCGCAAGACCGGTTCTTCGATCACGCGCAAATAAACTTCGATTGGCGGCCGCGGGGTGGTGTCGCGTCCGCGCACCCCGAGGTTTATGGAAACGTTCAAGACCTTCGCGCCTTCGGGGTAATCCATGCCCAGAAAAAAAATGTCGCTCCACGCGCTATGCGTCAGGTCCATGCGCACCGGAGTCTGTTCGCGCAACACGGGGTAAGTGCCGTCCGGTCCGCGTTGCAGCAATTCCGCCCGAATGCGCAACGGTTGATCGATGGGGTGGCCCATGCGGAACATCCACTGATTGCCGCGCACGGAACGGACGCTGCGCCGCACCTGATTCGCCAGCGTCTGAATGCCGAGCCGATAGTAGGCGGCGCCCAGTGCGCTGGAAATGGCGTCGCTAGGACCGTCCTTTTCCTGGCTGTTGAGGAATACTTTGATTGCCTCCTCGAACCGGCGTTGCAACAAATGGCCATGACCCTGGAATGGGATAAATCCGCGCATTTTGACGCCAGACTTCAGCGGCAAATGAAAGCGGTGAATCGCATACAAAAAAAACAGGGCGCGCACCCGTTCATAAAGATTCTCACTGCGGCGCCGGAACGTTTCCAAATCCTGGGTTTCGGCGAGCAATTGTTCCAGTGAAGCGCGGCGGCAAAAGGCATCCAGCGATTGATTGCGTACGGACGGGTCCGGGGCGGTGATTATATTGACGAGATGGAGAGTCATTCTCCTTGTACGGCAAGCATTTCCACCAGATTGGCCAGCACCTCATTGCGATCTTTCCCATCCAACGCCAGGGCCAACTGTGCTGTCAACAAACCGTATTTGAGGCCGATGTCGTAGCGGCGGCCTGCCAGTTCCAAGGCCAGATAACGCTCTTTGCCGGTCAGATCGTTGAGCGCCGCCGTCAGGGCGACCCCGTTGCGCCCGCTTTCGACCATCTCGCCGAGACGATGCATAATGCCGGGTGTCAATACGTGCATGCCGAAAAAGCAAAGGTAACGGCCCGCTCTTAATCCGGGCACGATCAACTTTTGTTCGGCCTCGGTGGGAGTGGGTTTTTCCAGGACGCTCTCGATTTGGTAAAGCCGCTGGCGTCCCGCTACCAGATGGCCGCCGATCGCGCCGTAATAAGGCAGTTTGCTCTCATGCGTGGCCTGCACGGCGGAGACCGCGCACGACTCCGCCCGGGCCGCCTCCACCAGTTGTTGGGCGCAATTTTTTTCCGAGCGGCTGACGTAAAGGTGGTCGCCGACCAATAGCAAAAAAGGGGCATCGCCGGCGAAGACATGGGCGCATCGCACCGCATGACCATATCCCAGCGGGGACGTTTGTTCGACAAATTGGATGCGACCCGCGTGAGCTCCGGCGGCGGCGCGATAAGCCGCTTGGTCGCCGGGACAAACTACAATGCAAATCTCATCGATGCCCGATTTGAGCACCTCCTCCACGATGATGGCCAGGGCGGTCTTTTGCGAACCATCGCGATCCACCAGGGTTTGCAGCGGCAAAGTTCGTTGACTTTTGCCGGCGGCGGTGATGATGGCTTTTTTAATTTCCACGGTTAAACTTCTGTTGCTTGACGCCATACCATCCCACATCATCAAAAAACCGTCAATGGCACTTTGGAAACTATGTCGTGCCGGGAATCAAGCAAGACATTGCATGGAGTTTGCCCTGGACCACGCTTGGGTGTTAGCGCCGGTTTGAAAATGGGGTGAAAACGCCGGTTTGAAAATGCGGATAGGTTTTCCGGTTCTTGGCGTGGAAATGATGTCTCGGTCTGAGGAACTACGGATCTGATTGGCATGAGACTTGAAATGGTGCGGCGGAACAAGCTGGTCTTCACCGCCGCCACACTGATTGCTGGCCCGTTGGCCGGGCGCAGTCTGCTATGGACGCAAAACTTAGAATTGCAACATTTTGGAAAGAACGCCCTGCCCGGCTTTCCACCGATGAAATCAAGATGGTTTTTGATGGCCGGAAAGCCATATCCTTATGGGATATGATTGTAATCTTGGCAGACAGCGTACGTTCCGATTTTTTTATGGGAGACATAAACGGGTCTATGTCCTCTTCCTCAGAAACACCGTTAAATGATGCCGACAAATCCAAAGTTCGTGAAGTGTTGGCGCAGGTAAAGGCTTTTTGCGCCAGGATGCACTTGCCGGTTGCTGGCGGGCGCATTGATATTTTTCAAGATTATGCGTTGCGCCAAAAAAATTGCTCAGGCAAAGCCGTTTGGGACGAGTGCATTGCGCTTATGGACGCAATCGAGAAAGAACTGGCAGAGCGAAAACTTGTATTCATTCATCCGAGTTTAGCGTGGTATTTGGAGCGCGAAAAACCATTCGGGGATATGGTTTTTGAGAAATTTCCTTCGGCGCGAGAAGAAATAAAGGACGCCAGCAATTCCTTGGCGGTCGGTTTGGATACCGCCGTTGTTTTTCACTTAATGCGTGTTGTTGAAATCGGCCTGCGGGCAATGGCTCGTCACATGAAAGTGCCAATAGCCAAAGAGGAATTACAGTATTGGCAATGGCAGAACATCCTTGAGCAGATAAAGGCCAACATCCCCAGAAAAACTGCCGGGTTAAAAGGGAAAAAAAGAGCTGCGGCTTTGGAATTTTACAACGGGATAACAGCCCAAATTGAGGGCTTTAAAGACGAATTTCGTAACAATGTCATGCACAGCCGCACTCGCTACAACGGACACAAGGCATGGGGGGGTGTTTTTGAATGTAAAAGCCTTCATGGAAAAACTGGCGGCCAAACTGAAAGAGTGAATCTTTATTCTTTTGGTCGTCGGGGAGGAATGCCTGAATATCCCTTTTTATTTTTGCCATAGTTTTTACGAAGCTCTGACAACGCATCGTAATACGCCACAATCGCCGAATCTGACGGGGGCTTTTGTGGGTCATGGGGGCATTTTTCTGGCAATTTCTCAGAAAAATCATCCACATCATCTTGAATACTTTTTGCATCTTCATCTGCCCGAACATTTATCAAAAGGGCATCTGCGTCATCTTTGATTTTCTTTACCCTTCGTGCGGCTTCATCGACACTAATCTGGCCAAGCGATGTTTCCAGTACGTTCATATTCCCCGCTGATTTGCACCAGTTGCAAGCGCATTGCTTACACTGGCAGCCGCCTAACTGCCGAAATTACCGTGAATCACGCCGAACGCCAGAACCTCAATGTGCGCCTGTTCAATCGTCGTTTCACCCGGTTAACCCTTGGCTTTTCAAAGAAGCTGGCCAACTTGGAACATTCCACCGCGTTAATGGTCGCATTCCACAACTTCTGCCGCCCTCACAACTCTTTGCACCTGAAAGCCACGGAAACCACGCCAGCCAAGCCCCAAACGCCAGCAATGGCCAGCGGGCTAACAGACCACGTTTGGACTGTCCATGAACTTATTTCAGCAACAATCCCTTTGACACACCACCCGCTAGTCAAATGTCTTTTTTCACAAGCTTTTTGGAAGGTTGATCCAGAATGTCCCGCCCTCTGGCTATCAAACGCCGGGCATAAGTGACGATGCCTTCTTGTGGCGCAGTGTCGGTAAATTGCGCGATCGGCCCCACCAACAAAGGGGAGAAGAGAAGAAGAGATCCAGGTGGAACGCGGGGAAGAAAACAGAAGCCTAAGAAAACAACATTTTCAAACCGGCATTTTTACCCCGTTTTCGGGCCGGTTCCGACACCTGGGTTCAAGCCAAGATCTTTCGGGCTTGATGGGATGGCGGTCAAAAAATAATTAAAATACGTATTTGACTATATAACAAACAGAGTATATACGTAGTTAAAGGATTCAACCGCAAATCCGCGGTCGAAAATGAGGACAAACGAATTATGAGCGAAGAATTTAATACAGGATGCGTTGGAAAGCGGCGGCGACTGTGCCGCAATGGCAAAATTGCCCGGTTGCCGCACGATGTGCGCGAGGAACTTAACCGGCGCTTGCAGGACGGTGAGTCGGGCAAGGGGCTGGTCAGGTGGTTGAATCAACTGCCGGAGGTCAAAGCCGCGTTGCAACGCGAATTTGGGGGATGCGCCATCAATGAGCAAAACCTGTCGGAGTGGAAGCGGGGCGGATTCCGCGATTGGGTGGCTAAAACTGAGGCGGATGAGTTGATGGCGGATACCCTTGCGCAGGTTGGGGAGTCGAAGGGGAAAGACAGGCGTCGCGCGTCGCGCCGCAAGGGGCCTTGCGGAAACAAGGAGCCAAAGGAAATGGAATCTGTGACGGACAGGGTGGCGGGGTGGTTTTTCCCGCATTACGTGGCGGCGGCGCGGGGGCAATTGGCCGCGGCGCGGACTCCTGCCGAACGATGGTCTGTATTACGAATCATCTGCGCCGATCTGGCCAGTCTCCGGCGCAGCGACCATTATGTGGAACGCTTGCGGATTTGGCGGGAAAAATTGCAGTTTGAGACGGAGGAAGAGCAAAAAATAACGGAAAAAGAAGTGGTGGCATGGGTACAGGCCAATCCAGACGTTGAGCAGAAAATTTGGCCTGACCGGGAGTATTTAACCGCCGAAGAAAAGCAGCAATGCATAAGGCAGATATTAGGAACCTCGGGACCTGATGACATCGACGAGCCATACAACGGGGGCCAAGGCGCGGCGATCAAAGAGCCGGCATCTGCCGGGGAAAGCGACCCGGAAAGGGCTGCAAATCAGGCAAAAAACCCGACTGAATCAAAGTGAATCCAACCCGCTCCAAGTGAATCAAGCCATTTTGAAACATTTTTATTTTATGCAAAATCAAGGGAATGAAGGCCGCACTCATCGCTTGTCACCTTTCGGACTGACGGGTAACTTGCCGCCCGCATGAGACAGAAAGCTTACGCTGCCGCCGGGGTTGACATTGATCTGGGGAACCGGGTCAAAGCCACTTTGCCCCAGTTGCTCGCTTCGACGCATCGCCGTGAGGTGCTCGGCAAGGTCGGGGGGTTCGGCGGATTGTTTGCGCTCGACACCAAAAAATTCCGGCAACCCGTCCTGGTTTCCAGCGCGGATGGCGTCGGGACCAAACTCAAAATCGCCTTCGCCATGGACCGCCATGACACGGTGGGGCAGGATTTGGTCAATCATTGCGTCAATGACATCGCGGTGCTCGGGGCGGAGCCGCTTTTCTTTTTGGATTACATTGGGACGGGGCGGTTGCAGCCGCGCGTTTTTACCGAATTGATCAGCGGGTTTGCGCGAGCGTGCGCGGAGAATCACTGCGCTCTGATTGGCGGCGAGACGGCGCAAATGCCGGGGTTTTACCGCGAAGGCGAGTACGATTTGAGCGGAACGATTGTCGGGGTGGTGGAAAAATCGCGCCTGCTCGATGGCAGGCGCATCAAGCCGGGCGACGCGGTCATCGGTCTGGCTTCCAGCGGGCTGCACACAAACGGGTATTCATTGGCGCGGAAAATTTTCTTCGGGAAAATGAAATTAAAACCGCGCACTTTTATCCCGGAGCTGCGCAATACCATCGGGGCCGAGATGTTGAAGGTGCATGTCAGTTACGGGCCGCTGGTGCGGAAGCTTTTGCAAAAGCGTTCCCTGGTCAAGGGCTTGGCCCATATTACCGGCGGCGGTTTCATGGACAACATTCCCCGTGTGCTGCCCAAAAAATGCGACGTTGTCATCCATAAAGGTTCGTGGGAAATTCCACTCATCTTTCAACTGATCGAGGGCAGGGGAGGGGTGGAGGAAAAAGAGCTTTATCAGGTATTTAACATGGGCATCGGCATGACCGTGATTGTGGACGCGGACAAGGCGGATGCGACGCTTAAATTCATTCGCGCGCAAAAGCAACCGGCTTGGGTCATCGGCGAGGTGGTGCCGGGTGCGGGCAAGGCCAGGGTCGTTTAAAATTCACGTGGCACATGAATATTTTTGAAGAATTGAAATGGCGCGGGTTGGTGGCGGATTGCACGGATGTGGAGGCGTTGTGCAAACGGTTGGAAGCCGGGCCTATCACTCTTTATGCCGGATTCGACCCCACCTCGGACTGCCTGCATGTCGGCAATTTGGTGCCGTTGCTGGCCCTGCGGCGATTTCAGCAGCATGGACATCATCCCATCGTGGTCGCGGGCGGAGCGACCGGTCTGGTCGGCGACCCGAGTGGCAAGGCCGCCGAGCGCCAGCTTCTGACCCGGGAACTGCTTGACGCAAATATCGCGGCTGTCAAGGAACAATTGCGCCGCTGGCTTGACTTCGACAACAAATCCAATCCCGCCCGGTTGATGGACAATGCGGACTGGATTGCGCCAGTCAGTTTTCTCAATTTCTTGCGCGAGACGGGCAAGCATTTTTCTGTCAATCAGATGATCGCCAAGGAAAGCGTGCGGGCGCGCATGGAGGACCGCGATTCGGGCATTAGCTACACGGAATTTAGCTACATGCTGTTGCAGGCTTTTGATTTCTGCCACCTGCGCGAGGCCTGCAACTGCGAATTGCAAATCGGCGGCTCCGATCAATGGGGCAACATCACCGCCGGAATGGAATTGACCCGGAAAAAACTGGGCGCGCACGTTTTCGGCCTGACCCTGCCGCTCATTCTCAACAGCGACGGCACAAAATTCGGAAAGACCGCGTCCGGGGCCATCTGGGTGGACCCCCGCAAGACCAGCGTGTATCGCTTCTATCAGTTTTGGATCCGCACCGATGACCGCGACGTGGTGCGTTACCTGAATTTTTTCACTTTTCTCAGTAAAGAGGAAATCGCCGCGCTGGCCGGGGAGCACCAAGCCAAACCGGAGACGCGGGTGGCCCACAGGGCGCTGGCCCGGGCCATGACGGATTTGGTCCATGGAGAAAGCGCCACCGCCGAGGCCATGCGGGCCAGCGAGATTTTGTTTGGCGGCGGTTTGGAGGGCATTGCCGAGAGCACCTTCAATGAAATCGTCGGGGAAGTCCCGACGCGCGATCTGGAACGAAGCAAACTCGAAAGTGCTGGGGTGCCGCTGGCTGAGGCCCTGGTCCTCTCTGGACTGTGCCCGTCCAAAGGGCAGGCGCGAAAAGACGTCGAGGGCGGGGGCGTCTATATCAACAATGTGCGCGAGGCAAACTTCCAGCGCAACCTGACGCCGGGCGATTTGCTGTTCGGCAAGCATTTGCTGTTGCGCAAAGGAAAACGCAATTACGTTGTGCTGACCGCAAAATAATATGTCGTATCGTGAAAGACTTGGACGGAGGGCGTGGATTATTGCCGCCATGCTGGTGCTGCTGTCAGGCAGATCTTTTGCGCAACCCGATCCGACGGAACTGGTGTTCGTCGGTTCAGGCCACAAGAACATATACGCTTTCCGGCTGAACTTGACATCAGGGGAATTGCGCGCCATCGGCAAGGCCGCCGGAGTGGCCTCGCCGTCTTTTCTCGCGACTACTCCGAACCAGAAATATCTCTACGCGATAACCGAGGGCACAACCAAGGGCAACAGCTTCGTCAGCGCCTTTCGCATTGACTCGGAAAGTGGAAAATTGGCCTTGCTCAATCGGGAACCGTCCGGGGGCGCCGGCCCTTGTTACCTCGCGGCGGATGCCAAAGGAAAGAATGTTTTAGTGGCCAACTATATTAGCGGCAGTGTCTCGGTGTTCCCGATTGATGGGCACGGTGCGCTGGGTCCGATGTCGGCATTTGTTCAGGATCACGGGTCGAGCGTTGATCACTACCGCCAGGAAGGGCCGCACGCGCATAGTGTTCTGACCGATCCCGATGGCCGGTTTGCCTTCGCGTGCGATCTTGGTCTTGACAAGGTGATGATCTTTAAATTCGATCCGGCCAAAGGATCGCTGGAGGCAAACGATCCTCCATCCGCCTCGATAAAACCAGGCTCGGGCCCCCGCCATATTGCATTTCATCCCAATCGCCGGTTCGCCTATGTGATTAGTGAAATGGCCTGCACGCTGACCGCCTTTGCCTACGATCCTGATCGCGGAGTTCTGACTGAAACTGGAGACTACCCGCTTCTGTCCAAGGACTTCAAAGGGCAAAGCTGGGCGGCGGAAGTGGCGATCCATCCCTCGGGTAGATTTGTCTATGCCTCAAATCGCGGCGACGACAGCATCAGTGTTTTCGGCTGCGATCCGGCCACGGGGCGACTAACCTTTATTGAGCGCGTTTCCACGGAAGGCAAAACGCCGCGGAATTTTGACATTGACCCATCCGGGGCGTTTTTATTGGCGGCTAATCAGGACTCCGGGACGATCATCGTATTCCGCATTGATCCAAAATCCGGTCATTTGGAACCGATTGGCGGCAAAATCACAGCCGACAAGCCCATGTGCGTGAAGTGTATGATGACCAAATGAGGTTAAAGCAAATTCGGCGCGGCGCAATATATGAACCGGTTTGCAGTCCATCGCGGGTTAAGCTAAGTTCATTTGTATGAAAATTCGCGCCGCCATTTTGTTTGCGCTGTTTCTTTTCGTTGCCGGCGGGCTGCGGGCTGACCAGGTCGAAATGCAGAACGGCGATCGTTACGCGGGTAAGGTCATCTCCATGACTGCGGACACCATCGTCCTGCAAAGCGATGTGCTGGGGAAGCTGACCCTGCCACGCACCAAAGTGGCCAGTATCAATCTTGGCGCAACAGCGGGGCCCTCCGCGGCGCGGACCACCAATCAACCTGTTGCCGCATTGCCTGCGCTGACTAATACCAATCCCTATATGGCAACGGCGTTGCGTCATTTGGGCGCGTCCACCAATTTCATCGAACAAATCCGCAAACAGTTCCTGAGCGAAGCCGGCCCCGAAGCCAACAACAAATATGATGAGTTGGTGGCCGGATTGTTCAGCGGCAAATTCGATATGAACAACCTGCGGGCAGAAGCCAAAGCCGCTGCCGACCAGATCAGAACATTAAAGAGCCAGGGCGGCGATGTGGGCGAATTGCTGAATTCCTACCTGGCTATTCTCGATAACTTTCTGAAACAGACCGCTCCTGCCACTCCTCCCGCCCCGGCCGCCGCGCCAACAACAAATAGCTCCCCAAGCGTCACCGTTATTCGTTAAGACGCTAAAAGGGATTTGCCATTTTGGCATTAATGATGTTATGTTATAAACAGTATGAACAAAGGAGATGTTTGTCTGATAGTGCTGGCAGGGTTGGTGACCCTCTGGGTCTTCAATAAAGCCCGCACATCGATTGCCAGGACGGCACCGCTCGGATACGAAGATGAAAAGGGGTTTCATTTCGGCGCGCCGTCAGTGGATAAATAAGTAAGGCACGAGCAAAAGGGGTTTATTCGGATGCTCCCTTTCTGACTAATGTCCATGTCCATGGACCGTCACAAATCGGGTTGCCGCGCCGTGATTTCGACGCATTAGGCGCATTTTAGCTGCAAAAAACCTCAACATCCTTTTCAAACAAGCTTGCCAGCCGCGGTTGGCTGAGGCTTACTGCGTCCAATTTGTGTTTGAAGAATGAATCGTGACCTGCTCGCCAAAGCCAAATCCCTTGGTTTCTCCGACCGCCAAATTGCCCATTTAACCGGCCAATCTGAGGATGACGTCCGCGCGTTGCGCAAGAAACTCGGACTCAGGCCGAGTTATCGTTTGGTGGATACGTGCGCTGCGGAGTTCGAAGCTTACACGCCCTATTACTATTCGACCTACGATTGCGGGGACGACGAAAGCAAACCGAGTGATAAACGCAAAGTAATGATTCTGGGCGGCGGTCCCAACCGCATCGGGCAGGGGATAGAATTCGATTATTGCTGCGTCCATGCCGCCTTTGCCTTGAAAGAGGACGGATTTGAAACGCTCATGGTCAATTCCAATCCGGAAACCGTTTCGACCGACTACGATACAAGCGACAAGTTGTTTTTCGAACCTCTGACGCTGGAGGATGTCCTGCATATTTATGAGCGTGAAAAATGCTGGGGCGCCATTGCCCAATTTGGCGGTCAGACTCCGTTGAATCTTGCGCTGGCGCTGCAAAAGAACGGGGTCAACATCATCGGCACCTCGCCGCAGAGCATCGAGATCGCCGAGGACCGGAAACTCTTTGCCGCCATGCTGACTCGGCTGAAGATTCCACAACCGCCCAACGGCCTGGCCACCAATGAGGCGGAGGCGATCGAGGCCGCGCATCGTCTCGGTTACCCCGTCCTGGTGCGGCCTTCTTTTGTGCTGGGCGGGCGGGCCATGCAGATCGTTTATTCTGATGCGGAATTGAACCACTACATGCGCTTCGCCGTCGAAGCCTCCCCGGAACGACCCGTCCTGGTGGACAAATTTCTGGAGGACGCCACCGAAGTGGATGTGGATTGCATTGCGGATGCCGGGCACTTTGCCGATCCGGCGCAGGGCACGATTGTCATCGGCGGTTTTCTGGAGCACATCGAATTTGCCGGCGTGCATTCGGGCGACGCGGCCATGGTGTTGCCGCCGCACACGCTTTCCAAAAAAGTGATTGAGACGATGCGCCAATACACCCACGCCATGGCGCGGGAGCTGCGGGTCATCGGTTTGATGAATGTGCAATACGCCGTCAAGGGTGACACGGTTTATGTGCTGGAAGTCAATCCACGCGCCTCGCGCACCGTGCCATTTGTCAGCAAATCCATTGGCGTGCCCCTGGCCAAGCTGGCGGCCCGGGTGATGGCCGGCAAGAAACTGGCTGACCTTGGCTTTACGAGCGAGATTTGGACCGATCACTGGGCGGTCAAGGAATCCGTCTTTCCGTTCAATCGCTTCCATGGCCAGGACATTTTGCTTTCGCCTGAAATGCGTTCGACCGGAGAGGTCATGGGATTGGATGCCGACCTGGGCATTGCCTACGCCAAATCACAAATGGCGGCCAACGCGCCGTTGCCGCTGGCGGGGCGCGTGTTCATCAGCGTGAGCGACGCGCACAAAAAACAAGTGGCCGCCATCGCGCAACAATTTGCCGATCTGGCTTTCGAAATCGTCTCGACTGCCGGGACGGCCAAAGTCCTGGAAGAAGCGGGGCTGAAAGTGTCGCGGGTATTCAAACTGGCCGAAGGGCGTCCCAACGCGCTTGACTTGCTCAAGAATCGGGAAATTCAACTGGTCATCAATACACCGGCCGGGCAAACGCCGCGGGCCGACGAAATAAGGATTCGCACCACTGCCGTTTACACCGGAACGCCCATCATGACGACGTTGAGCGGCGCGCGAGCCGCCGCCCTCGGCATCGCGGCGTTAAAGAAGAGCGGCTACGGCGTCAAGACGATTCAAGAATATCACTAATGACCCGCCGCTCCTTCTTGGTGGGGCGTCCCGAACCTTTCGGCCGGAAGAAAAGCGGCGTGAAACGAAGTTCGCGCGCCTTTTGCAATTCGGACGCGGGTGTTTGGTCTTCGACATACTCTTTTGCAACGGGCGCGCCGACGCGCTGCTGCAAAAGCTGAAGCACTTTAAACGTGCGAGTGAGTTCGTCTTTATTGACGACAATCACGTCATCAATTTTGACTTCACGCGACGCTTTGACCGGCAGGCCGGCAATAGTGACCCGGCCATGATGGCAGGCGGCGGCGGCGAGACTGCGGGTTTTGAAAACTCGCACCGCCCACAGCCATTTATCCATTCGCACCGAATTTGTCGCCGGCATTTCATTGCAGCGTAGCCGCCGCAAGCGCGCGACGCAACCCGCAGAATGATTTGTGCCGAAGTATTTTCGTCCGATGCTTTTGGGCCGGACCTTTCCGGTGCGTGAATTTTGAAGATAGTTTGTCCTGTTTTTCGGTGGGCGGACATATATCTTTAGAGAACGAGCCTGAATGGACCGAGCCACGACACACTACTTTGGAGCGATGGCTCAATTTGTAACAAAGGTCCTCCAGCAGTGTCTTGCTTGGGAATGATTATTATGGAACCAATGGATTATTTGGAACACGACACCGGCGCGGTGGCCGCGCGAACGCGCTTCCGCTATAAAACGCCCGGAAGAAAACCAAAAGCTCTCTCAGCCACGCTCATTTGGGCGTTATTGCTTGGCCTCTTCGCGGTTTCTGCCCAGGCGGCGGACCGCCAGTTCCTCCACTATGTTGTACCGGGGGCAGTCACGAACGGGGCGCCGCTCCGCCATAGTTTACGCTGGGCGAAGTTGAACTTGACCATTGGGCTGCCTTTGAGAAACCGCGAGAGCCTCACCAATCTGCTTCAGCAACTCTATGATCCGGCTAGCGCCAATTTTCATCACTTCCTAACGCCGGAGCAGTTTGCGCAGAGCTTCGGCCCTTCGGACGAGGATTATCGAGCAGTGGTCAACTTTGCCCAGTCACATGGGCTCCTCGTGACAGGTAAGCATCCCAATCGGACGTTGGTGAGCGTGAGGGGGACAGTGGGGGACATCGAGCGGGCTTTGCATATCACTTTGAACGAATACCAACATCCCACGGAATCCCGGACGTTTTATGCGCCGGATGTTGAGCCGTCACTCGACTTGACAATACCGGTATTGGGCGTGAACGGTCTTGACAATTTTGTCGTGCCGCATCCTTGTTTGAGGCCGCTCTCCGCCGCACAGGCGAAACCTGAACTGACGGGTTCGGGACCGGGCGGGACTTATTTAGGAAACGATTTTCGGTCGGCCTACGTGCCGGGTGAGACACTCACTGGAGCGGGCCAAACAGTCGGGCTTTTGGAGTTTGACTCCGGCTACTATCAAAGCGACATCACCGGCTACGAGACTCTGGCTGGTTTGCCAAACGTGCCTGTCACCGCGGTGTTGTTGGATGGCTATGGCGGCGGCCCTGGCTATGGCAATGACGAAGTGTCCCTCGACATTGAGATGGCGATTTCCATGGCCCCCGGGTTGGCAGGCGTGCTTGTTTATGAAGGCTCCACAACCGATGACATTTTGAACCGCATGGCAACTGACAACCTCGCTAAGCAAATCGGGGCGTCGTGGACGTATCCCATAGACGCAAACAGCGAACAAATTTTCCTGCAATACGCCGCTCAGGGCCAATCCTTTTACAACGCCTCTGGCGATAGCGACGCTTATACCGGGACCATACCCACGCCCTCGGATAATCCGAATATCACGGTTGTGGGCGGGACAACCTTGACGACGACCGGCTCGAACGGCGCCTGGGTTTCGGAAACCGTTTGGAACTGGGGCGGTGGCATTGGCAGCAGCGGCGGAATCAGCACCGTCTATCCCATTCCAAGCTGGCAACAGGGGATCAGCATGACGGCCAATCAAGGATCAACCACGATGCGGAACCTTCCGGACGTTGCAATGACGGCCGATAACGTTTACGTCAAGTACGGGGGCGGCCAGGCGGGCAGCTTCGGCGGCACCAGTTGCGCGACGCCCTTATGGGCAGCCTTTACTGCGCTGATGAACCAACTGGCGGTGACGAATAGCGAACCAACAGTCGGGTTTATCAATCCGGCGGTCTATGCCATAGGCAAGGGGTCGAATTTTCTGGGCTATACCAATCTCTTTCACGATATCACGACCGGCAACAATGAGAATTCGGGCAGTCCCACACGCTTCCTAGCCGTGTCTGGCTACGACCTCTGCACGGGTTGGGGTACGCCGACCGGCAGTAATCTCATCGCCGCCATTGGTTTTCCCGAACCGTTGCGGATCACGCCGGCCACGGGCGAGATTTTCAGCGGGCCAGTGGGAGGTCCGTTTGCCCCGACAACGCAGACCTATTCCTTGACCAACACTGCCACAAGTCCATTGAATTGGAGCCTCGCCAATACGTCATTGTGGTTCAATGTTTTTCCGGGCGCTGGCACACTCCTGCATGGCGGCCCGGCGGACACCGTCACGGCCAGTGCGGCGTTGACCGCCACGAATTTGCCGGCGGGCAGTTATTCCTCGACTCTGTGGTTCACAAACTTGGCGGATAACTTCGTCCAGACCCGCCAGCTTACCTTGGCTGTGGTCACCCCGCCAATGATCACCTCGCAACCCACCAATGAGGCGTTGCTGGACGGAATGACGGCGAATTTTACAGTGGGGACGGCGAGCAACGCGCTGATATTTTACCAATGGCGGGACGGCGGTACGAATTTGAAGGATGCCGGCATCATCTCCGGTTCCGCCACCAGCAGTTTGACGATTAGCAACGTGTCCGTGACCAATATTGGAAGTTATTCCGTGGTTCTGAGCAACGCAGCCGGCGTCCTGGCGAGCTCAAATGCGACGCTCACAATTGTACCGTCCAAACCGGTCATTGTCTTGCAGCCGTCCAACCAAACCGTGTTGCCCGGAGCGCCCGCCAGTTTTAGTGTCGCGGCGGTTGGGAACACTCCGTATTCCTACCGATGGTTGTTCAATGGAAGCAATCTCGCAAACGGCACGTATGATTCGGGAGTCACCAGCAACATCTTGACAGTCAGCAATGTCGTGCCCGGCAATGTCGGCACGTATTCCGTGATTGTCAGCAATGCCCTCGGCTCGACGGCTAGCACCGGCGCGCTGCTGTCCATAATTCCGGTCACGGCGCCGGGGCTTAGCATGTCCACGCTGTGGTCATTCGCCGATGGCAACTCCGGGGCCGTTCCTTATTGCCCGGTGGCGCAGGGCACGGATGGGAATTTTTATGGCACTACCACTGGAGGAGGCACGAACAGCGAGGGAACAGTTTTCAAAATCACCACGAATGGGGTGCTGACGACTTTGTTGCCATTCAATTACACCGATGGTGGGAATCCTTACGCGGGGTTGTTCTTGGGCAAGGACGGTTTTTTCTATGGCACGGGTTTTTTCGGCGGCACCTACGGCGATGGAACGCTGTTTAAGGTCACCACCGCTGGCGCGCTAACCACTCTAACATCCTTGGATGCGAACAACGGCTCGTTTCCCGTGGCCGGGATGGTGCAAGGGAGCGACGGAAATTTCTACGGCACGACTCTGGAGGGCGGCGCGTACAACGACGGCACGATATTTCGAATGACCACCGCTGGCGCGCTGACCACATTGGTTTCGCTCGATTACACCGTCGGCGCGGATCCTTCATCCGTCTTGGTGCAAGGCAGCGACGGGAATTTCTACGGCACGACTGAGGCCGGTGGCGCGAATGGGTGGGGAACGATTTTCAAAATGACACCCTCCGGCACATTGACCCTCCTCTACTCGTTCACCGGCGGCAACGATGGAGGAAGCCCCATTCCCGGCTTGGTCCAGGCTGTGGATGGCAATTTTTATGGTACAACTTATGAAGAAGGGACCAATGGTTATGGCACCGTTTTCGAAATAACTTCGTCAGGCGCTCTCACCACTCGTTACTCATTCACCGGTGGCAATGACGGCGGAAATCCATGGGGCGGTCTGAACCAGGCCGCAGATGGCAATTTATATGGCACCACTGAGAATGGCGGGGAATATAGCTTTGGGACAGTCTTTCAGATCGCTCCCAGCGGATCGCTGACCACAGTGGCGCAGTTTGACGGTTATAGTGGCGCCAATCCGGGAGCTACACTGGTCCAGGGCTCGGATGGGAATTTATACGGCACGACTGAAAGCGGTGGTTTGAACAATGATGGCACGGTTTACCGCCTGGGTTTCAGCGGCCCTTTGCAAATCACCGGGCAACCTGCGGACCAATCGGATTATGTTGGCGGAACTGCGCTGTTAACCGTGGCGACTTTCGGCGCTGCCCCGGTTTTTTATCAGTGGCAACAGGACGGGATCAATCTCACTAACGGCGGCAACATTTCCGGCGCCAACACCGACACGCTGAAAATTACGAACGTCACAGCGAGCGATGCTGGATTCTATTCCGTCGTGGTGAGCAACGCAGTTAATTCCGTCGTCAGCGATGATGCGCTCCTTGAAGTGATCTTTTCCCCCCCAAGCATCACGACCCAACCGGCGAGCCAGACGCTCGTGGCGGGGATGACGGCGTCATTCACCGTGGCAGCGCTTGGGGATCAGCCGTTGTCATATCAATGGAAGGAAAACGGAATCAACTTAACAAATGGCGGCGCCATTTCGGGCGTCACCACAAGCACATTGACCATCTCCAGCATCAGTCTGGCCAGCGCGGGAACCTATGCAGTGATCGTCAGCAATGCGATTTATGCAGTCTCCAGCGAAAATGCGGCGCTGACGGTCGTTTCCACCACCCCGCCGTGGGCTTCCGCCACCAGCCTCCATCTTTTCGGCGGCACCACCACCGACGGCGCATTCCCTTATGCGGGCTTGGTCCAGGGCAGCAACGGTCTTCTCTACGGCACTGCCGAAGGCGGCGGATCCGATTTCTATGGTGTGATTTTCAAAACGACGCTGGCCGGGGGATTGACAACTATTTACAGCTTTACCGATGGCTTAGACGGCGCGAATCCTTACGGAACTCTGGTCCAAGGCACGAACGGAAATTTCTACGGTACTGCCTCCCAGGGAGGCAGCAATTACGATGGCACGACCTTCCGCATGTCTTCGGCTGGCACCGTGACTCCACTTTACTCGTTCGAGGATGGTGATGACGGCGCGGATCCTTTGGCTGGCTTGGTGCAGGGCTTGGATGGCAATTTCTATGGCACAGCCTATCAAGGCGGCGCGGGTTCCTACGGCTCGATATTCAAGATGACGACCAACGGTTCGGTCACCGGTCTCTATGGGTTCACCGGTGGGAACGATGGCGGCTATCCTTATGCCGAGGTGATTCAGGGCAGGGATGGAAATTTCTACGGCACGACTCTTGAATTTGGATCGATCGATTATGGCACAGTCTTCCGCCTGACCACCAACGGTACACTTGCCACTTTAGCTTCGTTCGGTTACACGAATGGCGGTTTTCCTCAAGCCGGCGTCATTCAGGGCGCGGACGGGAATCTATATGGCACCACCTCGGAGGGAGGCGCCAACGGCGATGGCACCATATTCCGTGTGACTACAAATGGCACGTTGACCACCCTCTTTTCTTTTGCTTCGACAAACGGTAGTGATCCCACGGCGGCGCTGGTGCAGGGCACTGATGGCAATTTTTATGGCACCACCTCATCCGGCGGGCCTGGCGGACAGGGGACTGCGTTCAGGATAACCACCAATGGGACGCTGACCACTTTGCTTTGGTTCGACGGTCTCAACGGCGCGGATCCGGAGGCGGCGCTGGTGCAGGCAAGCGATGGAAATTTTTATGGGACAACAGCGCAAGGCGGCACGGGGTTTAACCCTTCTGCCGGTGGCGGTAATGGCATCATCTTCCGCCTTACCGTGCCGATCTTTATTAGTAACTCGATCACGGTGACCTCTGCCATCGCCTGTCTCCCTTATTCCTCCAGCATTTCAAACTTCGTTGTCGCTCCATCGGGTGATGCGCTCAGCTTTACCAAAGTGAGCGGCCCAGCATGGCTGAACGTGGCCGCGAACGGCGTGCTTTCCGGCACGCCCACAAATTCGAACATCGGCACCGACATGTTTGTTGTCAGCTTGACTGATTCCAACGGCATGTCCGCCTCCGCCAATCTGATCATTTCCGTGGTTCCCGACCCCGCGCCCACATTCGTCCACAATCCCTTTGCCGAACCTTGGGCCAATGTGGACCAGTCTTATTCGTTCTCTATTGCCACCAATGTCAGCGACCCGGAACTTACCAACGGCGACATTCTCACTTTTGCCAAGATCGGCGGCCTTTCGTGGCTGAACGTGGCGGCCAATGGGATATTGTCCGGCACGCCGGCAGACTTTAATGCCGGCTCAAACATCTTTGAAGTGAGCGTGGCCAACATCGGGGGAGTTTCCAGCAATGCAACTCTGATCGTTTATGTGAACAGCCCTCCCTCGTTCACGTCTCCGGATTTCACGAAGCCCGCCGCCACGGTTGGCGTTCCCTATTCCGGCACCATTGCCACAAACGCCACTGATCCGGATCTCGGTGCGGGAGACGTGCTGACCTTTTACAAGGTCAGCGGACCTGCATGGCTCAATGTGGCCACAAACGGCGCTCTTTCCGGCACGCCTTCAAGTGCCAATCTGGGCGCGAACACTTTCCTGATGCTGGTGTACGACTTGGGCGGACTTGCCGATACCGGGACTCTGGATCTCACTGTCAATACGGACAGTCCCCCTTCGTTCATAAGCAATCCCTTTACTGCACCGCCGGTCGCAGCCGGAGCTTCTTACGCCGCTTCTATTGCGACCAACGCCAGCGAGCCAAACTTTGGCGATGTGCTGACCTTTTCCAAACTCAGCGGTCCGGCGTGGTTGGGCGTCGCCACCAACGGGAGCTTATCCGGCACAGCACTCTCCACCAACGTCGGGACCAACATCTTCGTCGTGAGCATGACAGATCTCGACGGCTTGTCCACCAACGCCCCCATGTACGTCAACGTGACGCCAGCGCCACCCATTGTGTTGAAGATCTCGCGGCAGGGCGCTACCAGCATCGTGCTGAGTTGGGCTGGCGGCGTTCCGCCATATCAGGTCAGGGGGTCGACTAATCTGAACAATGCCGTTTGGGGAAATGCCGGCGCTCCGGTCACCACAACCAACAAGGTTGTGACATTGCAAAAATATAACTTGTTTTACCAAATCCAGGGACAGTAATGGATGCATGGCGGGCTGCCGGAGAGAGGATCATTGCATGGCGCGGGCAATGGCGTTCCACCACAGATCATGCAATTCGGTCAGCGCCCATTTGCATTCGGCGTCGCCGCTTTTTATGATCAGCTCGCTGCCGCCGGTTGTTCCCAGTTTGACAGCATTCACGCCAAGTATTTTTGCCCGTTCCACGACCTTGACCGCATCCATGGGCGCGACGGAAATAATGATGCGGCTTTGCGTTTCGCCAAAAAGCAGCGCCTCCAGGCGGATTGAGGCGACAGCGGGATTAGTCAAGTCTATGTGGGCGCCAATCAGCCGGGGCGTATCGCGGGCGATCTGGCGGGAAATGCAACTTTCCGCCAGCGCCACGGCCAAACCGCCTTCGCTGCAATCATGCGCGCTTTTGACTAGGCCGCAGGCGATGAACCCGCGCACGGCGTGGTGCAACGCACGTTCTTTTTCCAAATCGCAGCGGGGGGGCAGGCCCGTTTTTAGTCCGTGCAGGCATTGCAACCAGGCTGACCCGCCCAAGCCAAGCAGCGCATCGCTTTGGTCCACGATTTCGCCCAGCAGAATAATGGCGTGGCCTTCGTCCTGGAACCATTGCGTGGTGATGTGCTCGCGCTTTTCAATCAGCCCGACCAGCGCAACCGTCGGCGTGGGATCAATGGGCCCGTTCGGACTTTGGTTGTAGAGACTGCAATTGCCGCCCGTTATCGGCGCATTGAAGGCCCGGCAGGCTTCGGCCAGACCGCGCACCGATTCCTTTAATTGCCAGAATAAATCCGGATTGTATGGATTGCCAAAATTCAAATTGTCCGTCGTGCCCAGGGGGGTTGCGCCGGAGCAGGCCAGGTTCCGCGCGGCCTCTGCCACCGCGATTTTCGCGCCTTCGTAAGGATCAAGATAGACGTAAGCGGCGTTGCAATCGACTGTCAAGGCGATATATTTTTCCAGCGCCGCACCGTTTTTCTGGGCCAGTTCCGGCAAAGAATCCCCCTTAATGCGAATGACGGCTGCGTCCGACCCCGGGCAAACCACCGAGCCATCGCGCACCATATGGTCGTATTGTCGGTAAATCCAATTTTTGGAGGCGATGGTCGGCCACGCCAGCAATTGTCGCAATGCTTGGACTGGGTCCTTCGGCTCCGGGATGCTGGCGAGAGAGAATTCGCGCACGGCTTTCAGGTAGGCAGGTTCCAGTGCGTCGCGTTGATAGACCGGCGCTTCATCCGCCAGTTTTTTGGCGGGAATATCGACGACAACTTCCCCGTTAAATTTGACCACCATTTGGCCGGTGTCCGTGACGTGTCCGATTTGTGCCCAAGGGAGGTCCCACTTGTCAAAAATGCGTTTGACTTCCTCCTCGCGGCCCGACTTGACGATGATGAGCATCCGCTCCTGCGATTCGCTCAACATGATTTCGTAAGGCGACATGTTCGACGCGCGTTGCGGGACTTTGTTCAATTCGATTTCGATGCCGGTGCCGGCGCGCGCCGCGGTTTCGCAGGTTGAACAAGTCAGGCCCGCCGCGCCCATGTCTTGAATTCCTGCCACTGCATCGGTGGCGAGCAATTCCAGACACGCTTCGCAGACGAGTTTTTCCATGAACGGGTCACCCACCTGGACGGCCCCGCGCTGTTGACCGGCGGATTCCTTGGTTAAATCCTGAGATGCAAACGCCGCGCCAGCCAGTCCATCCCGGCCGGTGGCTGGGCCGACATAAAAGACAGGATTGCCCACACCTTTGGCGGCCCCGCGCGCGATTTGATCGTGGCGCAAAACTCCCAGGCAAAAGGCGTTGACCAGCGGATTGCCCTCGTAACATTTGTCGAAATACACCTCGCCAGCGATGGTCGCGATGCCGAAGCAATTCCCATAATGTGCAATTCCCCCAACCACCCCGCCAAACAGCCGCCGGTTATTTGTTACGGAGTTTTCGTTTGCATGGTTGGTTTGGTCCGAGACAATCGGGCCAAAGCGCAACGAGTTAATGGCGCAGATGGGCCGTGCGCCCATCGTGAAAATATCGCGGATGATTCCGCCAACCCCGGTGGCTGCGCCTTGAAAAGGTTCGACGGCGCTGGGATGATTGTGCGACTCGATTTTAAAGGCGATGGCCAGCCCGTCGCCGATGTCAATAATCCCGGCATTTTCCTCGCCGGCGCCGACCAGGATGGATGGCGATTTGGTGGGAAAGGTTTTGAGCAGAGGCCGGGTGTTTTTGTAAGAGCAATGCTCGCTCCACATCACCGAAAAAATGCCCAGTTCAGTATAATTTGGCGCGCGTCCGAGAATGCCCTTAATCTTTTCGAACTCCTCCGGGGTAAGATTGTGCTTTTTAACCAGGTCGGGTGTGATGGCGGGGTCACTCATTGAAACAGGAAACTGGGTTCACGCCGCCTGCGCCATTTTGTTTTCCAGCCAGGAAAGCAAGCTCTCAAAAATCAGCCGCCCATCTTCGCTTCCCAAAATTGCCTCGCTGGCCCTTTCGGGATGCGGCATCAGCCCCGCCACATTGCCGGCCTCGTTGCCAATGCCGGCGATGTTCCAGAGCGACCCATTTGGATTGGCGGCCTCGGTTAGTTCGCCTTTCGCATCGGTATATTGCCAGAGGATTTGGCCGTTGCCTTTTAGTTTTTCCAGCGTGGCCGAATTCGCGAAATAACAACCCTCGCCATGAGCGATTGGCACGCGTAGGATTTTTTCCGGCGGAATTTTGTTTGTAAACGGCGACGTATTGTTGGCGGACCTGATAAAAACATGCTCGCATCGGAATTGCAGGGAGCGGTTGCGGATCAAGGCGCCCGGCAACAGCCCGGCCTCGCACAGAATTTGAAACCCGTTGCATATCCCCAGCACCGGTCCGCCCCTGGCGGCGAAGGCCCGCACGGCTTCCATGATCGGACTGAAGCGGGCAATGGCGCCCGTCCGCAAATAATCGCCATAGCTAAACCCGCCTGGAATGACGACGGCATCGACGCCGGCCAGCGAATTCTCCTTGTGCCACACATACCGCGTTGATTGGCCAAAGACATTCTTAAGAACATGAAGGGCGTCCTGATCGCAATTGGAGGCGGGGAATTGTAAAACGGCAAAATTCATCACTCGATTTCGAACGTGTAATCTTCGATCACCGGATTGCTCAAAATTTTATGGCAAGCCTCGTCAATCTGTTTGCGCCAGCTTTCCTTGTCAACACCGGCCAGTTCAATTTCCAGATACTTGCCGACATGCACGGCGCCGATGCCATGATAGCCCATGTGTTCAAGGGCGTTTTGGACGGACTTGCCCTGCGGATCCAGGACGGCCTTTTTTGGTGTGACGATAATTCTCGCTTTCATGGCAACAGCGCGCGCGATTCGCGCGGCGCGGAATGATGTTGGGTGAAGAGTTTCAGTTGCGCCAGTTTTTTTTAGCCAGGCCAAGGGATGGCGAATCCAGATCTTGGAAATTCGGAGACGGAACGATGCGGAACTAAAATGCCGCGAATTTCCACGCTTTTTATGCGGTGCAAAATCATAACATATTGTAGGTAAGTCATTTACAACTATTGTTTGGTTCCTGAGGAAATGGATGAGACGGTAGGATGCTCTGAACACCCTGAAAGCTTTCGGGGCTTATGGTCAACGACTTAACCAGTAACACCAAACGCTACACACCGGAAACATGTCACTGGACTTGCCGTGCTGCCCAAGCTATGGCAGCCAAGCCGGCCTTCGACCTCTGATTTCTAAACTCCGAACTCTGACAATTGCCACACCGGCCCGTGTCGCGCCGCGATGTTCGTCATACGATGTAAAAGGCTTCTGCTATTTGTCAGAGGGCCTCATATCTTGTGTCAGACAACAAACGAGGCGCGGACTGAGAATAGGACTTGCAAATCTTATGGCGCAGGAAGAGAATCGCGAAAAAGGCCCACGCCGGTCGTGGGCCAGAAGCCAAATGGGGAATACCGAATTAATCAAAAAGCATGAAAAAACCTCCTTCCCCGGAACTTTGTGCTCACATCCTTGCCAAAACCGCGCTGACGGTGATTTTCCTCCTGTTGGCTCGTTCGTCGGGGCCGAGATCCAATCCGCCATGTCTCCGCCGTTTCTCCGGTTGGGCCCTTCTTCTCATTCTTCTTCATCTGGCTTCAATTTCGAAGGCCGCTAATACGAACTACGTTCAGAATGTCTCGGACAGCGGTGACGGCTCGTTGCGGGAGTGCATTGAAATCTCTTTTCCCGGGGACGTCGTTGCCTTCTCGAATAATTTTAACAATTCTCCGCTCGCCATTGTCTTAACCAGTGGAGAGTTGGGAATTGGCAGGGATTTAACAATCATTGGCCCCCCTCGCGGCGTGATTATAGATGCCGCCAATGCAAGTCGCATATTTAACATCTCGGCCGGCAACGTGACCATTTCAGGGGTGCAGATGAGTAACGGTTTTGTGCTTGGGACGGACGGAAATGGCTGCGGAGAAAACGGGGCCACAGTAGGGGGCGGAGGCATCCTGAATACCGCCAATCTAACGTTGGTCAACTGCACCATTACGCAATGCAGTGCCGAAGGCGGCACGGGTGGTAGTTGCCCAGACCCGAGTTTTCCTAATTATTCAGGCGATGGCGGGCTCGCCGCAGGGGGTGGCATTTGGAACCAAGGCACGCTTAATATGCAGAATTGCACCATGTATGGCAATGTCGCCGAAGGCGGCTTAGCCGGCCAGCCTATTGATCCCGATGAAAATTCCGACGGTTCAGCCGCAGGCGGAGCCATCTGCAACCAGGGCACGCTCACCATGCAAGGCTGCACCATAGTGGGAAATGGAGCGGAGCCAGAGCCATATACATGCGGCGGTATCTACAACCAGGCAAGCACATTCACCTTTGGCAATTGCATTATTGCCAACAACGTGGGGTCCGCTCCTGACATGCGAGGAATGAACGAAGGCTTTCCGATCCTGATTGATAATGAGCCGACCGACGATCCTACGATCACCGATTTGGGATTTAATCTTGTTTCAAGGGATGATGGATGGGATGGGTATCTCAGCACAGACCTCGTCGGCACCTCCGCGGCGCCTTGGGACCCGTTACTTGGCCCGCTGCAGGATAACGGCGGCCAAACCCCGACCATGGCCCCGCTGCCGGGCAGTCCGGTAATTGACGAGGGCTCCAGTTTGGGCCTCACCACCGATCAACGCGGCAAAATCCGGCCTTTCCGTTATTACCCGAACACGGCCCTTCCGGAAGGTGGCGACGGCAGCGATATCGGGGCATGCGAGCTGACCCGAACCGGCCTTCAAATAAAGGTCATTGCAAACTTGGGCTTAGGCTACCTGACGTTGATGTGGTTGGAAGATTCCGCCGCCACGGGAGCAAATAACATCGCGCCTTATTCTGGCGTGATATTTTCGCAATCTGGTTTTAGCGGGCCTGGCATGTGGATGCCTTTAATGACGCCGGTTCGGTATATAAACCACATGTTCATGACGAGGGACGTCATTAACCCGCCTGGCGTCGTTTTGGTGTCGAATGCGGTATTTTATCAAACGCTGGGGCCTTCAACTGGAACCAATTATTACTTCCCCGCCGTCACGACCGCCGCCACCCAGATCACCAGCAGCGGAGCCGCGCTGAATGGAACGACCATTCCCATTGGACTCGGCACTCTTTACTGGTTCATCTATGGCTCTGACACCAATTATGGCCAGAGCACGGCAACCAACAGCATTGGGACCTCCTCCAACCAAACACCCCTGACCCAGCTTATTGGCGGGTTGAGTTCGTCCAGCACTTGCCACTTCCAACTGATGGTGACAGACGATTGGGGAACGCAATATGGCGGCGATCAATCTTTCACCACGCTTGCGCCACCTCCGCCAGCTCCGTCGATGGTGACTTACGCCGCCAGTTCCATCACCACGAACGGAGCCGTGTTGAATGCAAGCATGAATGGCCACGGTCAGGCTGATGCCGGTTACTTTCAGTATGGGCTGGATACAAACTATGGAAACTTGACTTATTCCAACCAGGTTTTCGGCACGGGTAACTTGCAAAACTACAGCAACACGATCAGTGGTCTCACAGCCTCCACCACCTACCACTATCAGGCGATCGGCACCTCGATGGGCGGCTTGGGTTATGGCCAGGACATGTTCTTCACCACCGCCACCGCTCCACCCGCGGTTGTAACACTTGCCGCCAGTTCCATCACCCACGCGACGGCGACGCTCAACGGCACAGTCAATCCTAACGCGCCCACCAGCACCGTCTATTTCAAGTGGGGAATAAATACCAGCTACGGCAATACTACGCCCCAGACAGGCGTCAATTCATCTGAATCTTTCAATGCTTCCATCTCCGGGTTGTCTGCCAACTCCACCTATCATTTCAGGATTGTCGCGCTCAACAGCGGCGGGACCAATAGCGGCGCGGACGCCAGTTTCACTACCCCGGGGGACTAACCAGGCCGGCCATCGTCCACTCGCTCGCGGGTTTTGCCATACCCATCAGGGCAATTGTGCAAGTCGATCTGGTAGCCGCCCCCGACAAACTTGCGCCCCCGCCGCCCGACAACATGGTGAAGACGCACCTGGCACCCAACAGGAGCAGGCGCGTGAAACCACCGACTTTGAACTCATCACCTGGCTCATTATCAAAAACCTATGAAACCAGACGTTGTCACAGTCCGCATTCCCATAGAAGACCGCATCCTGATGATCCGAGGTCAAAGGGTGATTCTGGCTGCCGAACTCGCGAGAATTTATGGTGTGCCGACCTTTCGATTCAACGAGGCTGTAAAAAGAAATCTCGACCGCTTTCCCGAAGACTTCATGTTTCGTCTCTCCAAAAAGGAATGGATGGAACTGAAATCTTTAACATCGCAAAATGCGATCTTAAAGCCCGGACGCGATCCCGCTTTGACATCGCAAATTGCGATGTCAAAACCTGGACGCGGTGGTCGCCGCACGGTTCCATACGCCTTCACCGAGCACGGGGCTTTGATGGCGACGAATCTTCTAAAATCCGCCCGCGCGGCCGAGATGAGCGTTTATGTCATCCGCGCCTTCGTCAGAATGCGGGGCGAGATTGGCCGGAATCAGGATTTGGTGCGGCGCATGGCGGAGATTGAAAAAACCCTGCTCGGCCACGACGGGGCGTTGCGGGACCTTTACAACAAAATTCGCCCGCTCCTCACTCCGCCGCCAAATCCGCCCCGTCCGGAAATAGGCTTTCACATCAAAGAAGACGCCGCGCCCTATCGGACCAGCCGCAAGCGAAACCGCACTCCATGAACGACCTCGCAACCAAGCAGGCCATCGTCAACTCGCTCGCGGGTTTCACGGACAAGCCGCTTGTTGCCGCCGCGACTGCGCTTTTTGAATCCCTCGGCTACCGTAGTGAAAAGCAAATCGCGCTTAAACCAAATACGCCGGAAACCTTCGTTGCCACTTTCGTCAGGAAAAAGCCGCTTAATCCCGAAACCGCGATGCTCGCGGATTGGCAGTCGGTGGATTTTTTGTTCCAACTCACGGATGCTGAAGTCCGCGCCGCCGCAGGCGGCAACCAGCAATTTCTGTTCGAGAGCAAAGGCAAATACAACGGCGCGGCGATGGAGTCCTACTTGTTTTTCGCCATTACGCTCGCCAAACCGTATTACTCGCGCACCGAGCTTTCCGGCATTAACACCCCATGAAAGATAGTTGCCGATAGTTGTTGCGGTCCTGCCGGAACCAAGCATGATTCATTTGTCCGCTAGATAGCTTGTCTCTTTCAAGGCATGGTGAATCTTCAAGTGAACCTCGTTCAGTGATGATTTTAGACCCGGCGTCCGGGAACAGTCTGCAGAAAGCAACGGTTAGTCGGATAGTAAAACATCATATGAACAATAAATTGTTTGTCGGAAACCTTTCCTTCGACACCACTGAAAATGACCTGCAAGACGCCTTCGCCGCGCATGGCACGGTCACGGAAGCCAACCTGATGATGGATCGCACGACCAACCGTCCCCGTGGCTTTGCTTTCGTGACCATGAGCACGGATGAGGAAGCACAGAAGGCCATGCAAGCCCTTAACGGCAAGGATATGGGCGGACGAGCCCTCACAGTAAACATTGCCAGACCGCGCGAAGAGCGTTCCGGTGGTGGCGGCGGTGGTGGCGGTCGCCGTGAATACGGCGGTGGTGGTGGCGGCGGTGGTCGTCGCTATTAAGCAACTTTAGGAGAGTTTTAGGTCGGGGTTCGGTGCAGAGAGGACTTTGTCTTTCTGTTTTTCGGTGCGTCCAATTGTCGGTCTGTCACAGCCATGAATGAACAACATATAGAAGTCGAAGGCAAGGTCACAGCGGTGCTGCCCGGCACGATGTTTCGCGTCGAACTGGACAACAAACATCCCGTGCTCGCCACCATTTGCGGCAAGATGCGCAAACGCTGGGTCCGCCTCACCATCGGTGACCGGGTGAAAATGGAGATTTCGCCCTACGATCTGGACAAGGCGCGAATTACCTGGCGGTTGAAATAATTAATTGTGGTTACCGTCAAAGTAATCAATCGCCTTGGCGATGAAGTGATGAAGGTGTTCAAAGCCGGCTGGCGCCGCAGGCGCGCCATATTTATAGTTGACAAATGCAAAACATGATTGAGCCACGTCTGATTCAGCACATCAAGCTTAGGTCCCTCATTTCCTTTCAGCGAGCAACTGCACCATTTGTTTTAACTTCTCCAATTGTTTTTCGAGCGAATCCACTTTGTCGGCTCTTTCTTTCAGTTTTTCAATCTCCGCATCCTTTGCTTTCGTCTCCGCTTCCAGCTTCTGGTTTAAGCCCTGGATGGCGGCGAGCGCCACGCCGCTTTCGTCAATAGTGCCAATCGCCCTGTCATTGTCGCCCAGACCAAAGACGGAATAAAAATCCTGCGCCACCGGGCCAAGATGTTTTATGCCATTGCGTTCCACCTTGTATTTCCATTGGGTGATCGGCAACGCGGCGACTTTGGCCAGCACCTCCGCAGGTTTGATGGGGGCAAAATCTTCCTTCGCATTGCGGTCGGAAACGCTCGTCCAGACACCGGCCGCGCTGCAATAGGCCCCGCTACCCATCTCCAGTGGATAGGCGGGATTGGTAATGCCAATGCCCACGTTATTCGCGATCGGGTTCAAAATCAGCGACCCACCATAACTTTGAATCCACTTGTAACCCGATGTGCCAGTTGTTCCGAGCAACAAGCCATTGTCGCTAGAGTTCAAAGCGGCCGGCGGCGTAGTGGCGGAACTGGTGATGTGCAAGGCGGCTGCCGGATTGGATTCGCCAATGCTGATGTTGCCGACGAGGAACGTGCTGGTTTGCACTCCTTGCGTGCCGATGCGGATGGTGTTGTTTTCGCCGGCTTGCCCCGCATTGCCAATGACGATGTTGCTGCTTTCGTTTCCCGTGTAATTGATAGCGGCCTGATATCCCACGGCGATGTCGCTCGTGCCGCTGCCCGCTGACCCGCTGGTGAGGTCTAAAAGCGCCTGAAAACCATCAGCCGTATTGTTGCTGCCGTATATGTTGTTGAAGAGCGCGCCATTGCCGGTGGCCGTATTACCGAAGCCGCCAAAGTTCTGTCTGAGCGCGCCCTGGCCGGTGGCCGTGTTGCCAGAGCCGCTTGAGTTGATTTCGAGCGCCTGCGAGCCGGTGGCCGTGTAGTCGGTGCCGTCTCCATTGGCGATCAGCGCCTGCGAGCCAATGGCCGTGTTCTGGTTGCCGGTGGTTGTCGAATTGCCCGACGGTCCAACAAAAAAGTTGAAAGCGGCGCCAACGCCGGTATTGCCGACGCTGGTCAATATGGAGGCATTGAGATTGGTCAACCCGCCCCCATCGCCGTTGATCACCCCCGCTATGTACGTGGTGGTCTGGTTGCTGCCGATGCGGATGATGTTGGCATCGGTGGAAAGGCCTGGGTTGCCGATGTCAATGTTGGAATTGCCCGTGGCGATGTCATAGCCAGCCTGATAACCCAACGCGATGTTATAGGAGCCGCTCGTATTGTTGTTAAGCACCTCGACGCCGTCGCCCATGTTGTTGGATCCGGTCGTGTTGTTGAAAAGAGCGCCCCGACCGGTGGTTGCGTTGTTGGAGCCGCTTGTGTTCGAGATAAGCGCGTTATATCCGATAGCTGTGTTGTAGGATCCGGCCGTGTTGGCGTTAAGCGCTTGGAAGCCATTGGCCGTGTTGTAGGACCCGGTCGTGTCGTCATTAAGCGCAAACTGGCCAGTGGCCGTATTGTCGGACCCGGCCGTTGTGGAATTGCCCGCACTTTGACCATTGAAGAAATTTCCATGGGTATCACAATACAAAAGAAGAGAAGTCCCGGACTGGATTATGTCAGGGCTGGTCCCTGTGGCCGGCAGGGTCAACGCGCCAGTGAGCGTGAGATTCTGCGCCGAAAAACTTCCAGTGCCGTCGCGCTTGACGATGGTGCTGGCGGTGTTGACGCTGGTGGCCGTGTCGCCCAGGGTCACCGCGCCGCCCACCGTCGAGGCCGTGATGTCGGCGTTGCCTGTGACCGAGAGCACGCCGGCGTTTTTCAACGTCGTCGAACCGCCCAGAGCCACTGTGCCGCCCCCGGTGAGTCCGGTCCCGGCGCTGACGGTGATGGAACTGTCGGCCAGTTGACTGTTGTTCACTGGGCCGCTCAACTGCGCCGCGGGTACGGTTCCCGAGACATTGCTCGCGGTATTGGCAAAAATGGCATACGGCGCGGGGGGTAAGTTCCTGCAAGGGGGTCATGGCCGTGTAGCTACCCACATTGTTGCTGCGCACGCTGATGGCCAGCCAGTTGGAGTAGCCGGTAAAGACGCCGCCAAAGTTGAGGGTGGCGATGAACAGGCCGTTGGTCACGCCCACGGCGGGGTTCGTGACGGTGCCGCCAATCTGACTGCCGCTGCCGGCTGCGTTCGTGTACAAGGAGAACTCGAAATCGAAAAAACCGTTGGCCGGGACGTCATTGGTATTCAAACGGCCTTGATAGGTGAACGCCGTGCCTTGGGCCTGCGCGGTGGAGAGTGCCAAGCGCAGAGCGCAAAGTGCCAGCAAGGCCGGGAGAAGGGCTTGTTTTGTTTTCATAACGGTTCAGTGCTTTGGTTAACAAGAACTTAAGAATAAAGCCGCTCGGACCCACGTCCCCCAATGAGGAGACATGAATCAAAGGAGTGCGCAGACACTACCAAGAAAGCAGCGCGGTGACAAGTAAAAAGCATCCGGTGGCCAAACCTTCACTCAGCTTCGGCCTCAACCCCACTGTCCAAGCTCAATGCCTGATCGGACTTGCTGGACCCTATCAAGAGCATCGTTGTCCTGGCTTGTTGTTCTATCCGCGCCGTGCTGCGTCTCGGTGTCAAATAACTGGCAAATCCAAGACGGCTTCCGTCAACACCGTCTGACGCCGTGATTTGTAGCGCCGTAGGCGCGCCATTGTAGTTCACCCATCCAAGACATTATGAGCCCCGTCGGGGCCGCATCTTTTCGCGCTGTTGGGAACGAATATTTCGCCCTTACAGGGCTTGAGATTTTTGTGGGATTGCTGGCTACAAAGATTTCGCTCCTAACGGAGCTTTACCGCCTGTGCATTTAAATGCCAGGCATACAATAGACCAATCAAAGAGATGCGTGTGCCACTGGATCCCTTTACTTCGTTCTTGCCATTGGCGTTGCGGTTGCGGAATCTTTGGCTCCTTAATGTCTCAAAAAGCGCTTATCACCGGGATCACGGGGCAGGATGGTTCTTATCTGGCGGAATTGTTGCTGGCCAAAGGTTATGAGGTTCACGGTATCATCCGCCGCGCCAGCACTTTCAACACCGGCCGCCTGGATGCCGTTTATTCTGATACTCACGACGCCAAAACCCGGCTTTTTCTGCATTACGGCGATTTGAGCGATGCCAGCGGTTTGAGCCGGTTGTTGAACCAGATCCGGCCGGATGAACTTTATAATTTGGCCGCCCAAAGCCATGTCCGTGTTAGTTTTGATTCTCCTGAATATACGACGGACATCACGGCGACGGGCGCTGTCCGGCTGCTCGAAGCCATTCGCGAAACGAAACTGAACCCCCGTTTTTATCAGGCTTCCTCGAGCGAGATGTTCGGGTTGGTTCGTGAAACCCCGCAACGCGAGACCACGCCGTTTTATCCGCGCAGTCCTTACGGTTGCGCGAAGGTTTATGCTTACTGGATCACGGTTAATTTCCGGGAGTCTTACGGTCTCCACGCCAGCAACGGCATTCTATTCAATCATGAATCGCCCCGGCGCGGCGAGACGTTCGTCACCCGCAAAATCAGCCGCGCCGTCGCCCACATTGCCGCCGGGTTGCAGGACAAATTGTACCTGGGCAATCTGGATGCCAAACGCGACTGGGGCTATGCACGGGAATTTGTCGAGGCCATGTGGCTGATGCTGCAACAGGACAAGCCGGACGATTACGTCATCGCCACCGGAGAAACCCACTCCATTCGGGAATTCCTCGATCTGGCTTTTGGCCATGTGAACCTCGATTGGAAAAAGCACGTGGAAATTGATCCGCGTTATTATCGTCCGGCGGAGGTCGATATTTTGATGGGCGATTACAGCAAGGCCAAAAAGAAACTGGGCTGGGGGCCCAAGACCAAGTTTCCAGAACTGGTCAAATTGATGGTCGATGCCGATATGAAGCTGCTGAAAGACCATCGCGAAGGCCGGATCAAAGTGACCGGATAAAGGAATCACCCTCCAACCGAAATTTTTGGCGCCCGTTATCGAAAGCCATTGGAAATCAAGCCGGCATGGTGTTTTACAGCCCGGGCCAAACACGTTAGGGAATGGCGCAATCATACAAAATGAATTGGCGTTTGAACTGGTTTGGGGAAGAAAGTAGCGTTGCGACCGCATGAAGCGGAAGAAAAAGCGCCCAGCTAATGAAAAGGCCGGCCCGCCTACCGGAAAGCCAGGATTTATGCCGTCCTCGTGGCGTCACGACTGGCTGCTTGGGTTCTTTCTGGTGGCCGTTACCATGATCGCCTTTCAACCGGTGTGGCATGCCGGATTCATTTGGGACGACGATCTGTATGTGACAGCGAATCCATTGCTGACCGCACCGGAAGGCCTGCGACGGATCTGGTTTTCCCTCGATTCGCCCTCGCAATATTTTCCGCTGACTTATACCTCGTTTTACATGGAGCGCGGTCTTTGGGGGTTGAATCCGACAGGCTACCATTTGGTCAACCTCCTGCTCCACTCCGCCAATGCGCTGCTGGTGTGGCGGGTGCTGGCGGGGCTGCGCGTTCCGGGCGCATGGCTGGCGGCGGCGATCTTCGCCCTGCATCCGGTGCAGGTGGAATCAGTCGCATGGATCACCGAACGCAAGAACGTGCTGATGGGCTTTTTCTTTTTGCTCACTCTTTTGGCGTGGCTCAATTTCATTGATAAACAATGCAAACGTCCGTGGCGATTTTATGTGCTGGCGCTGGCTTTTTACGCACTGTCGCTTTCGGCCAAGACAACGGCCTGCACGCTGCCAGCAGCGTTGCTTTTGATTTTGTGGCTGAAAAAGTTGTCAATCAACTGGCGGCGGCTCGCACAGGTCGCACCATTTGTGGCGATAGGCATCGGCATGGGGCTGGTAACGATCTGGTGGGAGCGCTACCATATAGGTACACAAGGTAAACTGTTTGCGATCGGGCCAATGGAGCGCGTGCTGATAGCGAGCCGGGCGGTATGGTTCTATGCGGGCAAGCTGCTCTGGCCGGTGAATCTGACCTTCAGTTATCCGCGCTGGACGATCTCGGCGTCTGATCCGCGCGCGTACGGCTGGCTGCTGGCGACGGCGGCCTTGGGCGTGGTGATTTGGCGGACGCGGCGCTGGACGGGGCGGAGTGTGGAAGTAGCGGTGATGTTTTTTGTGGTGACGTTAAGCCCGGTGCTGGGATTCATCATGCTGTACACATTTGTGTACTCGTTCGTGGCGGATCATTATCAATACCTGGCCTGCATTGGCCCAATAGCATTGGTGGCGGCGGGAATGAAGAGGAAATCTTTTCTTCAACCGGTGTTGGCTGCGGCGTTGCTCATCACGTTGGGCACGTTGACGTGGCGGCAATGCGGGATCTACGCGAACGAAGGAACACTTTGGCTAACAACCATTGCCCGAAATCCTAATGCCTGGCTGGCGCACAACAACCTCGGCAACACCTTTCTAGAAAAAGGACAACTGGATGAAGCGATCGCGCATTACCAAAAAGCGCTGCAACTCAAACCGGACTACGCGAATGCCTACTACAACCTTGGCAACGCGCTTCTGCGAAAAGGACAATTGGATGAAGCAATCACCCAATACCAAGAGGCCCTGCAACTCAATCCGGACAACGCGCAAGCCCGCGTCAACTTCGGCACCGCTCTTTCCCAAGAGGGAAAACTGGACGAAGCGATCACCCAATTCCAACAGGCGGCGCAGATCGAGCCCAACAACGAGGAAACCCACAACAACCTCGGCGCCGCTCTGCTGCAAAAGGGCGCGGTGGACGAGGCTGTCGCGCAATTCCAACAGGCGGCGCAGATCGAGCCCAACAACGAGGAAACCCACAACAACCTCGGCGCCGCTCTGCTGCAAAAGGGCAGAGTGGCCGAAGCGATCGCCCAGTTCCGACAGGCGCTGCAAATCGCGCCGGCCAATCCAAAAGCCCTGAATAATCTGGCATGGTTTCTGGCCACCTGGCCGGAGGCATCATGGCGCGATGGTAACAAAGCGGTGGAACTGGCCCGGCAAGCCAATGTGCTTGCCGGCGGAAACGATCCTGTCTTTCTTCACACCCTGGCCGCCGCCTATGCCGAGGCCGGGCGATTTGGCGACGCCGTGCAAACAGCACAAAAGGCCATTGCACTGGCCCAGGCGGCAGGGCAACAGGATGAGGCGGGGCAGTTTAACGATGAGTTGCAGCGCTATAAGTCGGGACTGCCTTTGCATCGGGAAGTGAATGAAAAGTGAGCGGAACTGTTTAAGTTATAAAACGGGCGGAAAATGCGCTGTCAATCGTTTAATCTGTTGCAGATTATTTTGAACTGGAAAAAAGTTTTAAAAACCGCTTGCAATTTTCGAAAAATGTTGGAAGGTAGGAGCGATAGCCACAAATATGATGCCGATTCGAGTTCAAATGGAACGCAACGAAGGTCCAACTTCGTGCGCATTTACTCTGATTGAATTGCTGGTCGTCATCGCCATTATCGCCATCCTTGCGGCCATGTTGTTGCCGGCGTTGAGCCACGCAAAACAGGAAGCCCAGGGAATCAAGTGTATGAACAATGAAAAGCAAATGACGACGGCTTGGATCATGTATGCGGGCGACTCCAGCGATTTGCTGGTTATCAATATTGGCTTCGGGCGACCCAACTTCACGGACGCTTGCACAATGTTGCCCCAAACCGGCACATTTAACCTTTGTAACTGGTGTGCGGGCAACGTGAACGGAACGCCGAGTCAGGGTATGTCGGGAACGTATGATGAAACGAACTCGCTTTTGCTGACCTCGAGCGCTCTGGGTGCTTACATAAAATCCGCCGCCTCCTTCAAATGCCCGGCTGACCCGGGCAATCTTGTCAACGACCCCGCTCTGGCGCCATTGCGCGTACGGAGCATCTCGATGCAAAATTACATGAACGCGGACAGCGGCAACAGCCAGTCGAACACCTACTACTGGTTTACGAAATACAGCCAGATTACCAAACCGGCGCAATTCTATGTTTTCCTGGACGAGAAACCCTCCAGCATCGACGACGGCCTTTTCGAGGTCATTATGACGGAGCCTGGCGCCTCCCCTGATACGGTGAATAATTGGCCGTCTCAGGCCCACAACAACGCTTGCGGCTTCGGTTTTTGCGACGGACACGCCGAGATTCATCAATGGAAAGGCGCTGCTTTTCAGCTAGCCACTGACCCCGGTGCAGCGGTGAATTATTCCAGTACTACCGACTACGCAGATTGGAATGATTGCCAATGGCTCGACAGCCACACCACCGAGCCCATTGCTGTTGCCCAAGTGGTAACAGGACACTAATCAGTGGGGATAAAAACCCTATTCGGAACGACTTGCGGCACAACCAATTTGAGCCAGTGCGACAAATTTGAGTTCGGGATGATTCCATTCAACATATCAAGTGCTTTCAATTTTTTCGAAAAAAGACTTGCATCCAGTGGGCGGAAAGGATAATCTATTCAACAATTCACCTAAAGTCGATGCAACATTGTGCCGATACAATCCTGATCACAATCGTCGCCGTATGACGAACGCCATTGCTATGAAAAAAATAATCCTGCTTGCCACCTGCGCCGCCTCCATCTCCGCCTACGCCCTGCCGACCTACGAGCCGTTCACGGAATACTCCACACAAGTCACCGGGAACGCCACCAACGCCATAGACCTTTGCAACCTGTCGGCATTCAGTATCTCCCCGACCCTTGCCACCGGGGATTCCTGGGTCAGCCAGAATTACAGCGCCGACGACACTGCAACAGGGCAGACCGTAGGATTGGACATTCTTGTGACCAACTTGGGCACTTTAAGCCCATTCACCTACGCTGCTCTGACCGCCTCTCCCATTTCACTCCCAATTGGCTTTCCAGGCCTCCCGGCATCGGGACAAGCCATCACGGTTGTGGCTCTAAATCCCGCTCAACACACCACCGGCACGATTATTGGCAACAGCGCCGTGCTCAATTTTGCCAGCGACTATACCCGGCCAGCCAGTGGCTCAAAAACGCTTTACGTTTCCTACCTGATTTCTTTTGCAAGGCTGGGTCAATTAGGCGCTGGAAATTGCGGGCGGTATTTGTCTTTCCTGCCGTCAAGCTATGTTACCGAACCAGCGGCGCCGTTTACAACCTGGGCCTCGTTGTATAGCACGTTCCCAGGCACTGCCCAATACGCCGGGCACGGCCTTCTGGAGAGTACTGCGACCGTTGCGTTTATCGGGGCATTGGATTCCTCCCTTGGCAAAGATTTCACAACCTCGTCGTATACTGTGGCAATGCCTGCTGCGGGCACCGGTACTCCTACTCCCGGTGCGCCCGCCTTCATCGTCGGTTCATATACTTTTAATGCGAGTGGAAGCGACGTGGCTACGCTCTGGGAGAATCCTACGGCCAGCACCTTTGGCCTGGCAACCCCTCCCGCGAGTTCGGACGCTCACACGATGGCCTTCAATCTTACCGACATAGCCGGGATAGTGCTGGAAGACCGCCCGGGAAGCCTTGCCACAGGCGGTGTTCCGACCAACTGGATGGCCAATCTGATGGTGGGAACCACTTGGAGTTTTGTAACGGGCGGTTGTGAATTTACCAGCCAGCCTGGCAACGTGGTCGTGACCCCCACCTCCACCACCACTCTGACTGCCACTGCTGTGGCGGCGGGTGCGAACCTGAATGGCCAGAACGTAAACTATCAGTGGCAGAAGGTCATCAGTGGAACACCGACTCCCGTGAACCCCGGCGTCGGCGGCGCGGATGGCTCCGCCACGGTGTCCGGCCAGACCAGCACCACTTTGATGCTCGCTGGGGTCAACGCCGGAGACGCCGGCACTTACCAGTTGTTGGCGACATCCCAAAGCACAGGTTTTACCATGACCAGTTCAACTGCCACTGTAACCGTCACCGATCCGGGAATAGTCTCACAACCACAAAATACGACAGGCAATGCCGGCGGGAGCGCAACTTTTACCGCCAAGGTCTTAACTTCCACTTCGCAGTTGAAATATGCTTGGTACTACGATGGCACGACCATGCTCGTTGGCGCCAACGGCCCGACAGGCAACGGCAGCAGCACGGTAACGGGCGCGCAGGGAACCAACACCGCCAACGTCCCTGGCACAATAACCGTGTCAATGACTCTGAACAATATTTCCTGCGCGGATGACGGCACCTACACCCTGGTGGCAACCAACTCTGCCAGTGGGACTGTGACCAGCACTGGCGCGACCCTTGCCGTCCAGGACCCTTACATTTCCGTGCAGCCGCCGGCCATCGTTGAGGTGTCGCCGGAAACCACCGGGGTTATCCCGGTTACAGCTCAGGGCACAGGGTTGGCTTATGCATGGCAATGGATCAACAACATCGGCCCAAATGGCAATAACGGGGAAATTACCGGAACTACATCGCCCATGCTGTCGATTTCGTTGGCGGCCACGTCCGCTGACGCCGGAACATATTCTGTGGTGGTGAGCGGGACCGGCTGCGCAGGGTCCGTCCCAAGTTCATCCACGATCGTTTATTATGATACTCCTGTCGGCACCGCTTCCGTCAGTCCTGCGACACTGACCCAACAAGTGGGAACACATTTGGCATTTGTCGGCACGAACACGGCAGGATCAGGAGGACTGGTGCATTATCAGTGGCAGCTCAACAAGGGAGCGGGCAATGTTAACCTTGTAAACGGCACACAGTCGGACGGCAGTTGGGTTACAAACGCCACAAACACGTTGACTGGCCCTGGCTCGTCCGCATTGGTTTTGAGCAATATCCAAACCACCGAGGCCGGCACTTACACGTTGATAGCCTACAACGCAGCCAGCACCAATACCGCCACCGCTATCCTCACGGTATCCTCCGGCTATCTACAGTTGTCCCCGGCCAATCTGGAGGTGACTCGCGTCGGCGAAGGCTCTCAGACGTTGAGTGGCGCGACCGGCAATACCCTGTATCTGGATCAGTTCACAACCAGTGGCGGTTACGTCAGCACCATCATGGTGCCGGACAGCGGGACAGCCTCCATCATTGTTCCAGGGGGGCCACCAACGACTGGCCTCGACGATAGCTATAATGAATCCTATTTGACGTTATCGTCCAATAATGATTACCTCAATTTCATCGGCTATGATTGGAGTTATCCGTACAAAGGCGGATCGACTGTCACCGTCGGCAGCCAAGGAAATTTCAGTGACAATCGCAACATTGGCGCGGTCAACGGCTTGGGTTATTTCGTGATGGCCTACGGCAACAGCGGCATCGATTCCGCCGGGGCCGGTTTTGTTCGTGCCGCTTATTCAACCGACGGATTGGTTAATTTCTGGGTGGCAGGCGCGGCGGGAAGTACCTCGGTCAAATATGTGAACGCCAATACTCCGGGAAGCGGTTATGCCAGCGGCCTCGGCATTCTTGGACTTTCGAGTGCCGTTAATGGCCCGATATGTGTTGGCCTCGACCAGCAGAGCCTCGTTTTTTCCGATAATAGGAGACCTGTCGGTACCACCACACCATCAGATTCCAGTATAACCCCCGCCATACTGGGCCTCAACGAATTCCCGGGCGATGCACCCACCAGTGGCGAGGGAACCACCGAAATTTTCTCCGCCAGCATGGGCATATCGTTTCCCGATGACTTTGCCTTCAGCCCGGACGGAAACACGGTTTATGTGGCTGACGATGATTTTTCCACCAGCCAAGGCGGGAACGGTGGCATCCAGCGCTATGATCTTGTTAGCGGCACATGGACCTATGCTAATTACACTTTGTCTGACGGAACAGGCATTGGAACCAATGGCATGCGCGGGTTAACCGTTGATTTCAGCGCCAATGCCACTTGGGGTGCGGGTGTTCTGAACGCGGTTCTTTACGCCACCACCTCCGAAGTTGTAGGCAACCGCCTCATTAAAATTACCGACACGGGATCAGGCTCCGCCTCAGTTCTATTGGACACTGCCGGACCGCAGCAGTTTTTCCGCGGCGTCCGGTTTGGGCCCGCGTCCCTCCCGGCGGCAATCGCCAACGGGGGGCAGCCGCAGGGAGTCAGCACTTTTGTTGGCGATCCAGTCACTTTAACGGTCACTGCGACGGGTGACGCCCCAATCTCTTATCAATGGTATGACAACGGGGTCCTTATGCAAAATCAGACAAGCTCCACTTTGGTTGTCAACACTTCGCAAGTGGGCAATTCAACCTATACTGTTGTCGTCAGCAATCCCATTACCGCCCCCATAACCAGTAGTCAGGCGGTGGTTTCTGTCACCAGCGGTGCGGCAGTCCTGGTTGAAGGGCCGCAATCCCGCATTGAAACTGTTGGCGACCATACGGCCTTTACTGTCACCGTCACTGGATCACCGCCCTTCAGTTACCAGTGGTATTCCAATAACATGCTCGTTGTGGGTTCGAATGCCAACTCCTACGGCTTGACGAATATTGTGGTGACTGATAGCGCAACTTATTCCGTCCAGTACTGGAACGCGCTCAGCACCATGCCGTACTCCAGCGCCTCCGCTACCTTGCAGGTCACAACCTCACTCCAATCCTTGACGCCGACCAACGTGGTCGTGGCGCGCGTGGGCGACGGGGTGCAGGCGTTGAGCGCCGCCACGGGCAACACGCTGTATCTGGATCAATTCGAGACGAATGGCAGCGGCGTTTATTCCAACACGATTATGATTCCGGATAATGCGGCCGCGGGGGGGAACTTGATTGTTGCCGGCGGCGCACCCTTCGGGAAGGAATGTGCCGCTTTGACCCTTTCCGCCAACAATACGTTTCTGAATTTTGCCGGATTCAATACGCCTTATCCCGCCGCAACGTTCAACACCCCGGCGGTTTTTCGCTCCATCGCCGCCGTGGACGCCTTCGGCTATTTCGAAGTGGCCCAGGACAACCAGACCCTCTACAATAACGCCGGCAATGAGTCTTTCAATTGCGCGGTCTCGAAGGATGGATACGCAGAGTTTTGGACAACCGGCGCCGCCAGCTCGGGTTCAGGTCTCAAGTACGCTCCTGCATCCGCCGCCGGATCCGGAGGCGGCAATGTAGGGATTGCGGGCAGCGCCGGCGGCACTGTGGTGGTTAATATTGTCAATGGCAATCTTGTGTATAGCGATAATCAAGCCTCGCCCAATGGGATTTGGGCTTTTCTAGGAGAGCCCATCGTTGGGACAACACCAACTGCTATTGTTTCCGATGCTGCCGGCAATCCGAATGACTTTGCCGTCAGCCCGGACACCACCACATACCCCCCGAGCACGAGCACAATTTACGTTGGCGACAGTTCAACCATTGCAAACGGCGGCGGCATCCAGCGCTATGACTGGAACAGCAGTCTCGTCCCGCCCGCTTACGCCTTGACTTATACGCTGGGAACAGGGGCAGGCTCGACCAACGGCGCCAGCGGCCTAGTGGTTGATTTCAGCGCTAACGCCACTTGGGGTGCGACCGCCAGCGGGGCGGTTATTTTTGCCACGACCGCGGGGGCGTCGAGCAACCAATTGATCAAGATCATTGACACGGGGGCCGGCTCCAGCGTGACGGTGATGGAGCAGGCCAATGCCAATGAACTTCTGCGCGGAGTCCGCTTTGGCCCCGTGACGTCTGGCCCCATCATTGCGACCAGTCCGACGGCGCAAAGTGTTGCGGTGGGCGCAAACGCAGTCTTCACAGTTGCGGCCCAGAACGGGCCATTGACTTATCACTGGCAATTGAACGGCCAATACTTGATCAATGGTCCCAGCCCTGCTGCCGGCTCCACAGCCACCATTTCGGGCGCTCTGACCCCAAGTCTGACGGTAGCCAACGTGAGCGGGGCTGATGACACGGGCACTTATACTGTTATTGTCAGTAATCCTTTTGACTCGATTCCCAGCAGCCCGGCTGTGCTGACCGTGCTGCTTAAAATCTCAGTCCAGCCGCCTGCGGTTGAATACGTGGCAGTCGGGGGAACAGCCATTATTCCTGTCACCGCAATCGGCGGCGATACGGATGCTGGTCTCGTCTATGACTGGTCCGGGCCCTGCGGCTCCCTGCTTGGTCCCAGCGCAGATCCCTGTGGCGGCGGGGCGACCATCGCCGGCGGCGGATCTATTGCTGCTCTGACTATAGCAAACGTCACGACGGCTGACACCGGCGGCTATTCCGTGCAGGTGCAAAGCGCCGACGGGCAAACGGCGAGCAGCACGCCTATTACTCAGTTGACCGTGGTTAACCCGCCCCAGTTCAATAATGGTTTTATCACTGGGTTGCCCAGTTCGCCGCAGTTGAACTTTACCGGAACCATAAACACCACCTACACCATTTGGGGCAGCAGCAGCTTGCTCTTGACACCCGTCACCAGCACTTGGACGAAGCTGACCACCGGCATTTTCAGCGGTGGCGTCGATACGTTCGCGATTACTCCTCCAACCACGTACGAGTTCTACGTCATTACCCAGCCGTAAATTCGGCGGGTCATTTGGTTTAGGGCAGGGCCGCGCTTTTGCGCGGCCCTGCTTTTTAAACGTTCCCGCCCGGATGTGTTCGCCAACTGTCACCCAATTGTGGCTTTAATCTCGCGCCGGAGTGTGTTAAGCCCTTGCGGCGGGTATGAGTTATCGCATCGAAAAAGGCGAAAGTCTGGCGTCGGCGTTGGGGCGCATCGCCGCGGAAGAGGTCGATTCGGCGCTGAGAGAATTACGGCGCGGGAATCGGAACACAGCCATTCACAATGTGCGCAAATCGATCAAGCGGCTTCGCGCCCTCTTGCGCTCGTTGCGGGTGGTGTTTCCAGAGAAATTATTTCGGTCAGAAATTCAGCGCCTGGGAAAAGCCGGGCGCAAGATTTCGCCGCTGCGGGATGTGCATGTCCAATTGCGCATGCTGGGCAGGTTGCGGGCGGCAAACAACCCCCTGGGCGGCAAAATTCGGCGGGACTTGTTGCGCCGGGAAGAAAGTTTCGCGCGAAAAATTCCGGCGCTGAGAACGGCCGTGCGCGGGATGCTGGACGACTCGCGCGCCACGATTCCGTCATGGCCCCTGGATAATACAACTCCGTTCACGCTGGCCGCCGGGCTTGTGCGCATTTACAAACAAGGCCGAAAAGCCTTTAAAACTGCGAGCAAGAATCCCAGTCCAGGAAATCTGCATGAGTGGCGTAAAAAGGCCAAGGCGCTGGGCTACGGCGCTGAGTTGATTGAATGCCTGGTCCCAAGGAAATTTGCGAAGAGGATGGTGAAGTGTCAAGAATTAGGAGACGCGCTGGGAGATGACCACGATTTGTTCATGGTGCTCCGGGCGCTGGCCGCAGCCCACAAATCCCAGCCGGCGCGCGATTACGCGAAGCTGGCCGAGCGGATTTCCTCCCAACGCGCCAAACTGCAGAAAAAGGCCTTTCGATTGGGCAAAGCGGTTTATAGCGAAAAAGCGCGCGCCTTCGTCAAACGCCTCCACCGGAAACTCGAATGAACCAGTTTCCGCAGGTTTGATAAATGGGAGCGGCTTTCGATGGATTTACGTAACCACTTTAAGACCAATAGATTAACCAAATCACACGCAAGAAACCCAACCAGGGTTCGCCGGAGGAATTCCCAAATTTGAGCCCGGCACACTTCCTGCATATAACAAGACTGCGTGTCTCACCAACCCGCTTGTGCGGTTTGGGCGAGGTCCGGTCGCGCTCAACGACTGGACCTCGTATTTTTTTGTACGCCCGCTTTTGCCAATGCCCCGTTGCCCTCGCAGAGGAAGCGGTTGACCGCGTTTAGATAGGCCCGGGCGCTGGCTTCGATTACGTCAGTGCTGGCGCCCTTGCCGGTCACCACCTTGCCCTTGCCGAAGTCCACTTTGACCGTGACTTCACCCAGGGCGTCCTTGCCCTGCGAAACGGCGCGCAATGAATAATCCAGCAATTTTCCCCGCGTGTGGGTCAGGCGGTCGATTGCCTTCAAGGCGGCGTCCACCGGACCATCGCCAATGCCGGCGTCCTGCACGCAGGCGGCCGGAGTTTTTTTCCCGGCGAGCTTTTGCAGGCGGACGGTGGCCGTGGGCACGGTGCGGCTGCCGCTGGTCACGCTCAAGTAATCGAGCGACCACGTTTCCGGCACTTCGGTGATCTGCCCCTCGACCAGCGCGGCCAAATCGTCGTCATAAACAAATTTCTTCTTGTCGCCAATTTCCTTGAAGCGGGCGAAGATGGCGGCGACGTCATCCGCGCTCATTTTGAACCCGAGATGTTTCAAGCGGGAGGCGACCGCGGCGCGGCCGCTGTGCTTGGTCAAGGGCAGTTCGGTGCCGCCCCAGCCGACAATGCGAGGGTCCATGATTTCGTAGGTCTCGCGTTTTTTCAAAATGCCGTCCTGATGAATGCCGCTGGAATGGGCAAAGGCATTTTCGCCGACAATGGCCTTGCTGCGTTGCACGAGCAACCCGCTCATGCGGGAGACCAGGCGCGAGGCCTTGACGATCTCGCGCGTGTTCAATCCGCATTCAAACCGGCCAAAAAAGTCCTTGCGCGTCTTCAGGGCCATGACGATTTCCTCCATGGCGGCGTTGCCGGCGCGTTCTCCGATGCCGTTGATGGTGCATTCCACCTGGCGCGCCCCATGGCCGATGGCGGCGAGGGAATTGGCCACTCCCAAGCCGAGATCATTGTGGCAATGGACGCTGATAATGGCCTGGCCGGATTGAAATTCCGGGACGGAATCGTAAAGATGCTGGATGAGCGCCCCATACTGGTCGGGAACGGCCCAGCCAACAGTATCGGGAATATTCACCGTGGTCGCGCCCGCCGCCACCACCGCCCGGCACACCTGCACCAAAAAATCCGGCTCGGTGCGCGACGCATCCTCCGGCGAGAACTCCACGTCGCTGACAAAGGCTCTGGCCCGTTTGACGCTGTCCACCGCCAGGCGGAGGATTTCTTGCTGCGCCTTGTTCAATTTGAATTCGCGATGGATTTTCGACGTGCCCAAAAAGACATGGATGCGTCCACGCTTGCCGGCAGGCTTGATGGCGTTTCCGGCGGCGTCGATATCGCGCGGTACGCAACGGGCCAATCCGCATATCACCGGCCCTTTGATTTCCCTGGCAATGGCCTGGACAGCGGCAAAATCGCCGTCGCTGATGACGGGAAAGCCGGCCTCGATCACATCAACATTCAGGCGGGCCAGTTGGCGGGCGATTTCGAGCTTTTCGCGCAAGTTCATGGACGCGCCGGGGCATTGCTCGCCGTCGCGCAAGGTCGTGTCGAATATGATGATCTTGTTATTTTTCATAATTTTCCTCTATAAAAAGCAAAAACCCCAGCGCCCTTATCGGCGATGGGGTTTGAAAATTCTTTTGGAACGAATGATTAAACCTCGACCGCCGCGCGGCACAGAAGCAGCGCGTTCAGCAACAGTCGAAGGTTCAAGTTATTCATTACGGGTTATCAAATACCGCGTAATTGGAGCGGGGTCAACTCTTTTTTAAAGGCCATTGTCCAAAGGCAGGACAGTATTTCGCCCGCAGTGTCCTTTCCCTAGTCTGTTTATGGGCATAAAACCCGTGCGGGAGCGATATTGGCCCGGTAGCCTGCCCCGAAACCGGGTGGCATCCCAGTTGCTAAAGGTATCGGTATGGATAACACAATAAATAAAACAACGTTCTCGTTCCTCACCATAGCAACCGTCGTCATTGCCGCAATCGCGGCCAAGGTGCGCGCAACAATCGATGCGCAAGTGCCTGAAGGTTATGAAGATGAGGCTGGATTTCATTTCGGCCGCCAAGATTTCAATCGTTAAGCCGCCCTGCGGTTTGGTTTAATGGTTGAGGCGGTTGCCGACGTGTCAAAATGGGACAGTACTGTCCCGCTTCAGGACACAGTTTTTGCCCGGCGCCGCATCAATGGAAGCCCAATAATCGCCCGCCCTGATACGTCACAAAGGCAAAAACCCACGCGAGCACTCCCATATAAATCCACTGGAACACCGGCCACTTCCAGGAATTCGTTTCCCTCCGCACCACCGCCACAGTGCTGACACACTGCAAGGCCAGGACATAGAAGACCATCAGCGTCACTGCAGTAAGCGTCGTGTAAACCGGCGTCCCATCCGTCCGTTTTTGCTGGCGCAGGACCTGGGCTAGATTGCGGGTGTGGGTATCTTCATCCGTTCCCTCGGCTACGTTATACACAATCGACATGGTGCTGACAAAAACTTCGCGGGCGGCAAATGACGTGACAATGCCAATGCCCATCTTCCAATCAAAACCAAGCGGAACAATCAGCGGTTGGAGGAGGCGTCCAGCCTGACCCGCAAAGCTTCCCCGCAACCGTTCCCCGTGTTGGGCGGTGTCAATTTGATCCAAGGCCTTTTGCTTTTCCGGGTTGGCGTGGGCTTGGCTGAAACTTTGTTGCAGAGCGGCGCGTTGGGCGTCGAAATGTTGTTCCACGCCCGCATGGCGCGGATAATTGGCCATGAACCAAAGGAGAATATTAATCCCCAAGATCACCGTTCCGGCGCGGCGTAGGAAAAGCCGGGAACGGTCCCACATGTGGCGCAGCACAATTTTCACAAGTGGCCTTTTATAGGGGGGCAGTTCCATCACCAGCATGGGCGTTTCGCCGCGCAGGAGTGTTTTCTTGAAGACCCACGCCATGCCCAGCGCTACCACGATGCCCAGCAAATACATGCTCAGCATGGTCAGGCTCTGCGTGACGAGTCGTCCCGACATGCAAGCCGCGATCAGTAAAGTATAAACCGGCAATCGGGCCGAACAGCTCATCAGCGGGGCGACCAGAATGGTGACCAGCCGGTCTTTGGGGGTTTCGATGGTGCGGGTGGCCATGATGCCCGGAATGGCGCAGGCGAAGGAACTGAGCATGGGAATAAAACTTTTGCCGTGCAATCCAACCTTGCTCATCAATCGATCCATCAAAAACGCCGCTCGTGCCATGTAACCGGTGTCCTCAAGCAACCCAATAAAAAGAAACAGCAGACAGATTTGCGGAAGAAAAACAACCACCGCACCGACTCCTTGCACGATTCCCTTGTCCACCAATTCCTGCAAATCGCCCGGCGGAATCATGCGGCCCGTGAAATTGCCCGCCACGCGGAAAAAGCCCTGCAACAAATCCATGGGCAGTTGGGCTATGGTAAAGATGCTAAAAAACATCAGGGCCATGATGCCCACAAAAATGAGCATTCCCCAAAATTTGTGGGTTACGATACGATCGATCTTGTCGCTGAAGGGTTCCTTTTGCCCTTCGGCTTCGGTGGTGACGGCATGATGAATCGCATTGATCCGCACGTAACGCGATTCAATGGACGCGCTGCGCCAATCCACCCCGGCCGCTTCCAACCGTTGCCGTCCCTCGAGACCAGCCCGCTTGATGGCGTCCGGGTAATGATCGGAGCTGCCTGCCAGGAATTTTTCGTCGCACAAGATGAGGAGCGCCTCGGCTTGGGGTGAGGCGGCGCGCTGCGCAGAAGTCCCGGCAAGCAATTGAGTCAGGGTTTCAATTTCCGTTTTGAATGCCGCCGGCAACTCGCAAAAGGACGGCGGAACGCCGCGGCGTCTGTTTTCGCGCACACGCGCGACGATTTCCTGTTGCAGTTCCTTGGTTCCCGTTCCCGTGCTGGCGACGATGGGAATGACGGGCACGCCCAAGGCGGCGGAGAGCGTGGCGGCGTCAATGAAATGGCCATTGTTCCTTGCCACGTCAATCATATTCAGCGCGATGATCGTGGGGTAGCCGAGTTCAATGACCTGGGTGGCAAAATAAAGGTTGCGCTCGAGATTTGATGCATCGACCACCACGATGACGAGGGCAGGGGCGGGCACCTCGGGCAAACGCTGAAACAAAATGTCCCGCGCGATTTGCTCGTCGAGGGATTGAGGGCTAAGGCTGTAAGCGCCCGGAAGGTCCAGGATCTGAATGGGAAGATCTCCCGGTCCGCCGTGAAAGCGGCCTTCTTTGCGCTCGACGGTCACACCGGCGTAATTGCCCACCCGCGCCCGCAGGCCGGTCAAGGCATTGAACACGGTGGTTTTGCCGGAGTTGGGATTGCCGGTCAAAACGACGTAGGCAGGCGAACGATGGGATTCCAAAAGACCCGGGTCGGCGCTTTTTCCCAATTGAGACACAGTCTCAAGCGAGGCCGGCTGGCCTGCGGTTGGCGGTTGCGTCTCCATCTTATCAAATGGCGGTCTGGACTAGAATCTGTTCGGCATCGTGCCGGCGCAGCGTCAAATGATAGCCGCGCACCTTGATTTCGACGGGATCGCCCAGCGGAGCGAAACGGACCAATTGAACCGGCGTGCCCACCAGCAAGCCCATTTCGAGGAGGCGTCCGCGTTGCTCTGGCCGGAGATTGATTTGGCTGACAGTGGCCGCCGCGCCGAGTTTGAGGGAAGTCAGCGGTTGACTTTCGAGAGGCATATCAAGCGACCTTCCGACGGGGAAGAGGCTCGACCAAAATCTTTTCAGCCAGGCGCGTGCTGATGCCCAGCCGGGCGTTGCAGACCTGGCAAATCAAACTGCTTTGGCGGCTCAGGAGCTTGATTTTTTGTTCTTCGCAAAACCCCATTTCACGCAAGCGATGGGTCACTTCCGGCGAGGCCGCAAGTTGTTTGATCCGCACGTCCACGCCCGTGCTGATATGGCTGAGAGGGCAAAGGAAAGGCTGCGGACAATGTCCGTTTTCCTGACCGTGCGGCGGTTGCGACTCTTTCACAATACGAGATTAGGCCCATTGAGACTGAGTTGCAAGTAAGAAGAAGCGCGCCGCGAAGAATTTTGACTAGCTTGGGTTATAAGTGCCACCGTAACCGGGCTTGTAGAGGCGAACTCCGAGGACGTCTCGCATGGTTTCAAAATGTTGGTCCTTGGCATAGACACGGCAAATCCAACGCAGGGAAAGGCTGCCGATGAGGATGTCGTTCCAAGGAATGGTTTGGCCCTTGTCGCGCAAGCGCCACGCGCAATCGATGGCAAATTGCCAGGCGGTATCGTCGATTGCCTTGTATGGGATGCAATCCAAGTAGGCGGATAGGCGGGGGCGCTCCTGGACGCGCGCCCCGCCTAAAAACTCGAGCTTGATGGGGCCGCAAAATAGGGCTTCGGCGGCTTCCAACAGCCCTTCCAATCCGACCTTGTATGTAAGATCGCCTTCGCGGCGGGCTGCTTCGATCCAAACTGATGTATCGACCAGAACCATCGCTCAGCCTTGCAACTTTTCGATTTCGTCATTCGTGGCTGGATAATCGAAGCTGCCTTCCCGCAATAACTTGCCGAATTCCTTGGCCTTTTCCCGCTTGATGTATTCGCTCACGGCCAAGGCTACCGCTGGGCTCTTTTTGGATTCGCCCGTGATCTTGCTTAAGTCGTCGAGTATGGCATCGTCTATCTCCACTGTAATTCTCATATGATGATATTTACATCTTTTTGACAGTATTGCAACATCTTTTTGAATCTTTTTTTGGCTGGCTGTTTGACAATTTACCTCTTACGATTCTGGCACTGTGTTATCGATCAAAAACTTGAGTGTGCATTACGGTGTCATTGCTGCGTTGCATGGCATTTCCCTCGAGGTCAAGCAGGGGGACATTGTAACGCTTATTGGGGCTAATGGCGCGGGCAAAACGACGACGTTGCGCGCCATCTCCGGACTCGTCAAGGCCCAGGGCGAGATTATTTACGAAGGCCGGAATTTGATTCATTGCCGACCGCACGAGATTGTGGCGGCGGGCGTCTCGCACGTGCCGGAAGGGCGGATGGTTTTTGCCAATTTGACGGTGGCGGAAAACTTGGACATGGGGGCGTATTTGCAAAAGAACAAGGAATTCATCCGGCAGGACCGGGATTTTGTTTTTGGGGTGTTCCCGCGACTAGCGGAACGGCGGAAACAAATCGCCGGAACACTTTCGGGCGGCGAACAACAAATGCTGGCCATTGGCCGCGCGCTGATGAGCCGGCCCCGTTTCCTCATGCTGGACGAGCCGTCGCTCGGCATCGCGCCGATCCTTGTCAAAACCATTTTTGAAAAGATTGTGGAGATCAACCGGCAACAGGGCCTGACCATTTTGCTGGTGGAACAGAGCGCGCACCTGGCGCTGGCGATTTCACGCTATGGCTACGTTTTAGAAACGGGACGGATCATCTTGCAGGACACGGCGGCGGCCTTGATGCAAAATGCCGGTGTGCGCGCGGCCTATCTGGGCGGATGAGGCAGATTAAATCTTCCTGGGCATCGCGGTCCAGGCGCCCTTTTTGGCGCTGCTCTTGACAGCGGTTTCAATGAAGGCGATGCCCATCCACCCGTCTTCAATGTTTGCGTATTTGCTGCCGTCGCCGACGAATTTTCCCCCGGCCTTCCACTGGCGCACGTCGGCTTCGAAACAGCGATGCAGCCGCGCGAAGGCATCGTGAAATCCTTCCCCATGCCCGGGCGGCAGTGTTGGCTCGGCCATCAGGGCGGCGGGCATGTCTTTGGGCAAAAAGCCGTCCCCTGACGTGACGGTGCCCCGCCAATAAGTGCGGTCCGGCTGATTTTTCAAACAAATCGTGAGGCACTCCGGTTCTTCCTGGCGCCAGCGGAGCGTGCCTTCCTTGCACGCGATGACGATGCCAAGGTCGTTTTTGTGGCCAATGCAAATTTGCGAAGCGCGCACCAGCGCCTTGCCGCCGTTGCTCAATTTGCAATAGGTCGTAAAATGGTCGTCCAGTTCGCGGCCTTTGAGATAGGTTTCCAAATGCGCGGAAACATCCGTCACGTCCAGTCCGGTGGTGTAGCGCAGTTGCATCAGCGCATGAGTGCCGATGTCTCCGCCGCAGCATGAACCGCCGGCGAGTTTGGGGTTCGAACGCCACACCGCCTGCTTCTGGTCGGTGGATTCGATCCGGGTCGCCATCCAGCCTTGAAGATAATAGCTGTCCACCCAACGCACCTCGCCGAGCAGGCCGCTCTGCACGATATAACGGCTCAGCCGGGTGGTCCAATGGCCCAGGTACGTGTGCGCCACGCCGAAGGGAACGCCCAGCTTCCGCGCCGTTTTGACGAGATCGTTCGCCTCCTTCAAGTTCATGCAAAGGGGCTTTTCGCAGAACACCGCGATGCCGGCTTTCATGGCCTTCATGGCAGGGTCGTAATGGGCGAAGTTGGGCGTAACGATGACGATGTAATCCAACATTTGATCCTCAGGCAAGTTCCGGTTCGCCGAAATCATCTCATCGTACGAGCCGTAGCCTTTGATTGGATAAGGCCACTTGGCCGCATCTTCCAGCGCGGTTTTTGGATTGGACGACAGCGCGCACGCCACCACCCGGCGGGTGCCGTCCATATGAATTGCCTTCTGATGCGCATGAACGATAAACGCGCCGCGTCCACCGCCCACTAATCCCACGTTAAGAGGTTTGTCTGCCATAATAATAAACTTGGTGTTGAATTGTTAAATACCCGGCCTTTATAGTGACGCCGGAAATTCAAGTCAACAAATCATGTTCACTGCCGCTGAAATCGCCAAGGAATTAAACGGACAAGTCCAGGGGGACGAGTCCACTCAACTCACCGGCTTCGCCCCGGCCACCGCCGCCAAGGCTGGAGATCTCACCTTTGCCGAGAACGAAGCGTTCTTCGCCAAGGCGGAACAGAGCGCGGCTTCGGCCATTCTAATTGACGGCCCATTCAAATCGGAACGAAAGGTCATCATTCGCGTCGCCAACGCCCGCATTGCCTTTGCCCGCGTTCTGCCGATGTTTTTCCCAGAGCAGGCTTTTGCCGCGGGCGTCCATCCCTCGGCGGTGGTGGCGGTATCGGCGCAAATCGATCCCAGCGCCCATATCGGGCCGCATTGTGTCATCGGCGAGAAAGTCAAAATTGGCCCAGGGGTGGTATTGCGTGGAGGGAACCATGTGGGAGACGGTTCCGCCATCGCGGCGGACTCGCACCTTTTCCCAAACGTCACTCTCTATAACCAAACTCAAATTGGCCAGCGTGTGCGGATACATGCGGGGGCAGTGATTGGGGCCGACGGCTTTGGTTATGTTTTTGACGCCGGGATTCATCGCAAAGTTCCGCAGGTCGGGCAGGTCATTATCCACGATGACGTGGAAATCGGGGCCAACGTCACGATTGACCGGGGCGCGCTGGGCCCAACGGACATCGGCAAAGGGACAAAGATCGATAACCTGGTGCAGATCGCGCACAACGTGATCATAGGGGAAAATTGCCTGGTCATTGCGCAGGTGGGCATCGCCGGCAGCACGAAGTTGGGGAACTACGTGACGCTGGCCGGGCAAGTGGGCATCACGGGCCATTTAAAGATTGGCGACCACGCCGTGGTTGCCGCGCAATCCGGTGTCATGAACGATATTCCTGAAAAGGGAAAATGGTTTGGTTCGCCAGCGCGGCCCGATCGCCAGGCCAAGCGGCAACTCATCGCCCTGCAACAATTGCCGGAACTCGCCCGGCGCGTCCGCGAACTCGACGAATGGGTGAAACGGCCTAAAGTCAAGAAGAACTCAGAGTAACTGCCGAATTGGACTTTTACGGCTCGTAGCGAACAGCAATGATTTCTAAGGATTGGTCGCCGCCTGGCGCGCGGAACCGAACCTGGTTGCCGACCCGCGCTTTTAGCAGCGCTTTGGCGAGGGGTGAGAGCCAGCTAATCCATCCGCGGTCGATGTCCATTTCATCCACACCGACAATTCGATACGTGCTTTCCTCGCCGCGTTGGTCCCGGACTGTGACAATCGCGCCGAAAAGAACCTGATCCCAAGGCGGCGGCGGCGACGGAGTGACCACGGCGGATTGCAGGCTTTGCTGGATTTCGAAAATGCGCTGGCGAATGGAAGGTGAGTCTGGCTCGGATTCGAGTTTTTCCAATTCGCGTCGAAGGGCATCCACGCCATCGCGCGTGAAATAATTTTTGGCGCCGGGCGGAAGGGCCGATGCCGGCCGCTTCAACGCCGCACGTTCCGGCAGATCATCAGACTCGCGAGTAAATGCCTTGCTCATAGGTGTCTAATTGTATGCTACCACAACGTTTGCCTCCCGGAAAATCCATTTCGGGGATGGCGCTATGAATTGGAATAGCGCAAAATGGAGCGCTGCACTTTATGCATTTAACAGAAAAGACGACCTCGGCTAAAAAAGAAAATTCGCTCCATATTCAGGAAACCAGAACGAATCCCATTATCCTCTTGTTCATGCTTTTGGCCGCGATTGCGGGGCGCGGTTGGGCAGGGGAACCAACCAATGCCCCGGTAGCGCCGCCCCCGGTGCCCTACCTGACCGCAGAGCAGGAGGCCAAAACCTTCAGGCTGCCGCCGGGCTATCACATGGAATTGGTGGTGGGGGATCCGATCATTCGGGAGCCGGTGGTGGCGGTGTTTGATGGCAATGGCCGTATGTTTGTGGCTGAAATGCGCAGTTACATGCAGGACATCGAGGGCAAAAATGAGCACGCGGCCACTGGGCGCATTTCGCTGCATTGGTCGAGCCGGCACAACGGCGTTTATGACCGTCACACGGTTTTTGTGGATCATCTAGTCCTGCCCCGCATGATTCTGCCGCTGGCCGACGGCGTGCTCGTCAATGAAACCGACACCGACGACGTCTGGCTGTATCGCGATACCAAAGGGAGCGGTGTCGCGGACCAAAAGACGCTGGTCTATAACGGCGGCCCGCGCGGCGGCAACCTGGAACATCAGGCGAGCGGCTTGATTTGGGATCGGGACAATTGGATTTATCAGGCGGCAAACTCGTTCCGGTTGCGGCTGCATGGGACCAATATGATTCGGGAATCGACGCCTCCAAACGGCGGCCAATGGGGCCTGAGTCAAGATGATTACGGCAAATTGTGGTTCGTGAACGCGAGCGGCGAACTGGGCCCGGTGAATTTCCAGGAGCCGATCATTTACGGGGCTTTCAGCGCGAACGGGGAACCTTCCAGCAGTTTCATGGAGGTTTGGCCGCTCGTGGGACTGGCCGATGTGCAAGGCGGCCCCGGCCGGTTTCGGCCATCAGACAATACGCTTAATCATCTGACGGCCTGTTGCGGCCCGGACATTTTCCGCGGCGACCGGCTCCCGGCGGAGTTGCGCGGCAATCTGATGTTTGGCGAGCCGGTGGGCCGCCTGGTGCGTCGCGCTGAGATCGATGTAAGGGATGGAATCACCCACTTGCTCAATCCTTATCAAAAATCGGAATTCCTTCGCTCGACCGATCCGAATTTTCGGCCGGTCAACATGGTCACCGCCCCCGACGGCACGCTTTATATCGTGGACATGTATCGCGGCATCATTCAGGAAGCGGATTGGGTCCGCAGCGATTCCTATTTGCGCAAACCGGTCCAGCTTTATCAGCTCGACAAAAATTTCGGGCGTGGACGCATCTGGCGGTTGAGGCATGATGGTTTTCATCCCGGCCCCCAGCCGCGAATGCTGAAGGAAAGATCCGCCAAGCTGGTCGCTTATCTCGCTCATCCCAACGGATGGTGGCGGGACACCGCCCAAAAGCTGCTCGTGCTGCGCGGCGACCATTCCGTCGTGCCCGCCCTGACAAAAATGGCGCGGTCCAATTCCAACCCGCTGGCGCGGATCAACGCGCTTTGGACGTTGGAGGGGCTCGAGGCGCTCGATCCCGCGTTGGTTCGCCAGAAATTCAAGGACCCGCAGGCCCAGGTGTGCGCCGCCGCAATCCGTGTCAGTGAAACACTATATAAAGAAGGCGACAAATCGGTCGTGCCGGAAGTCAGCGCGCTGGCGGCGGACGCCGATCCGAATGTCGTCATTCAAGTGATGATGACGGAGAATTTGCTGAAATGGCCGAATTCCGAAAACTTTATCCAGGCCATCATGAGCACCAACCAATCGGCGGGCGTGCAAGAATTCGGTCGGCAGATGCTGGGGCACGCGGTGCGCACCCGCAGCGACTTTACCGCCAGCCAGCGGCATCTTTATGAACGCGGTGAGGTGATTTACAAGGAGCTTTGTTTCGCTTGTCACGGAACGACGGGCGAAGGCATGCCACTGCAAGGCGGGCCGCCGGGCGCCACCATCGCCCCGCCATTGGGGGGTTCCCAAGTGGTCAACGGCGTTAGCGACGGGCTGATCGACGTCGTGCTGAAAGGTCTCAACGGCCCCGTCAACGACAAATCCTACGCCGCGCTGATGGTGCCAATGCAAAGCTATGACGACGGCTGGGTGGCGGCAATCACCTCGTACGTCCGCAACAGTTTTGGCAACGACACGTCCTTCGTGGACGTCACTAACGTGGCCCGGGTCCGGGCCGCCGCCAAGAACCACGACGCGCCGTGGACGAGAGAAGAATTGCAGGCCGTTTTGCCCCAGCCCTTGACCAATCGTGCCCATTGGAAAGTCACCGCCAGCCATAATTCCCAATCCGCGCCGCTCGCCATTGATGGGGACATCAAGACGCGTTACGACACCGCTCAGCCTCAGGTTCCGGGAATGTGGTTTCAGATTGAACTGCCGGCGGCAACCACGATTTCAGGACTGCGGTTGAATGCGGGAACTTCGTTCCAGGACTTTCCACGCGGTTATAAAGTCGAACTGTCGGACGATGGCCAGACTTGGGGGCAGCCCGTAGCCACGGGACAAGGCAGCAGCCCGGTGACGGATATTTTTTTCCCGCCGACCAAGACTAGATTTGTCCGCATCGCGCAGACCGGTTCCACCGAGGGTTTATTTTGGTCAATTCATGAACTGAACATTTTCACGCCCGCAGCGCCCATTCAGCAGAAGGCCGCGACCGCCGCAGGGGTGAATCCTTATGAGTGACCGGCGGCGCAAGTCGGGTTTTGAATCCTGGAATTTCGGAGACGGAACGATGCGGAACCAAAATGCCGTGAATTTCCACGCTTTTTATGCGGTACAAAATCACAACATATTGTCGGCAAGTCATTTACGAACTTTTATCTGGTTCCCAAGGAAATGGGTGAAACGGTGTGATGCTCTGAAAACCCCGCAACATCCGCTACAGTATTGACAGTCAGGTAGTTAGGCCGCAACAAAATCCGCAACAAGGCCGCAACAGACTCGCAACATTCTTTCCGGACGCCCAAAACCCGCCCTTGTCCACAGATTTGTCCATAGCCTCAGAGGCCTATCCGTCTGACGGAGCACGTCAGATTTCAGGTGACAGATAAGGTGCTTTCAGAATTTCAGGGATTGGCGAGTCGGAAAAATAAATTGCCCACAGGCGTCGTGATGGTGATGCTGTTAGTGCCGGCGGGAGAGTTGGTGGTCACGGTATAACCGCTGGTTGCCCAACCCGGAGGCACAGCTAGGTTGCTGTTTTGTTGCAAGATGTAACTGCCCGTGTTCGGCCAGGAGACGATGACGCTGTTGTTGCCAGCCTCAGTGATGGTCAAGTTGGGCACACCGGGTGTTTGCACCACGGAAATCAAACTCCAGAAACCACCGGCCAGGGAATAACTGCCGCCGGCCATCGCCGTGCTGGCATCCTGCTGGCCGGATGGTGCCGCTGACGGAATAAACGCTGCTGGCGTTCGTGCCGACGCTGGTGCCTCCTCCTCCGGCGACTTTGTACCAGTCGATGGAGTAAGCTTGCGCGTGAACGGACAGGGCGCTGCACAAAATCGCGATGAATAACCCGCCGGAAATGAAGAAGCGTTTCATGTTATTCCGCAGTTTTAGCGGGGTTGTTTACAGCCAGGGTTGGGGAAGTTTTGACGGCCATGGCCGCGATGGCTTTTTCCAGCTTCTGGAAGCGGGTTTCCCAATCCGCGCCAGCCTGCTGTTGGGCCGATTTCAGGTCCGAGATTTCCTTTTCCAGCGATGTAATCTTTGCATCCTTTGCCTTCATCCCGACTTCCAATTTTTGGTTCAAGCCTTGAATGGCGGCGAGTTCCACGCCGTCGAATTCCAGCGTGCTGATGCCTTTGTCATCGCGGCCCGGATAGAAGGCGGCTTTGAAGTCCTGCGCCATCGGCCCAATGTTCGGCACGTCGCTGTCCTGCTCCCATTTGTAGTTCCACTGCTGGATTGGAATGGCCGCCAGCTTCTCCAGCAAGGCCCTGGTGTTGACCGGCTGAAAGTTCTTTTTGACGTTGCGGTCGGAAACAGTCGTCCACGATGTCGCGTTTGGCAGCAACGCCGCACCGGCGCTGCCGGTGGCGTAACTGGTCGGGGACGCCGCCGTGGAGGTCAATAAAACCACGCCGCCGGAAGCCCGCACCATGAATTGGTCGTTCTTGAACGTGGTCGTGCTCGTGCCGGTGCCGTCGCTCCAGACGAACGCGCCATTGTTCGTGGCTTGCGCATTGTTGCCGGCGGCAAAACTGTAGTCAGCCGAGGCGGTGTTTTGATAGCCGCCCGGCACCGTAGAGGCGTATCCTCCGGCGGCGTTGACTATTCCGCCGCCAATGGTGGAGACTTGCGCATTGGTTTGAATCGTGTTTTCGTAGCCGCCGCCAATGGTCGATCCCGAGGCTATGCCTATGGCGAAATCAGTGCTATCAATGACATTAAAAGTTCCTCCAGCGATTGTAGAATTGGCCGCGTTGGTTTGAATCGTGTTATCGTAGCCGCCGCTAATCGTGGATTCATTCGCATAGGCTTGAATTTCGTTGTAGTCTCCGCCAATGGTGGACGTGTTCGCATTGGCTTGAATCGTGTTGCCTTCGCCACCGACAATGGTGGAGTATTCCGAATTGGATTGAATCATGTTTTCGTCGCCACCGACAATGGTGGAGGATGTCGAATTGGTTTCAATCGTGTTGTCGTTGCCTCCGCCAATGGTGGAGTATTCCGAATTGGTTTCAATCGTGTTATTCCTGCCACCGCCCACGGTGGAATAATCGCTGCTGACGGTGTTGTTCGAACCGCCGCCGATGTACGAATCCATGTTGCCGCTCCCCACCGTGTTGTTTGTGCCCGAGCCAATGCCCGTCCCGTTCGCCAGGGCAACCGCGTTCACATTGGTCAAACCACTGCCGTTGCCGGTGATGACACCCGCGATGAACGTGCTGGCCTGTCCGCTGCCAATGCGGATGATATTGTTTTCGCCCTGCACGCCGGGGTTGCCGATGTCGATGTTGCTGCTTTCGTTTCCTTTAAAGTTGTCACCGGCCTGATAGCCCAGCGCGATGTTGGACGAGCCGCTTGTGGTGGAAAGAAGGGCGTTATAGCCATGGGCCGTGTTGTTGCTGCCGCTCGTGTTGGCTTCAAGCGCATGACGGCCGACAGCCGTGTTGTCATTGCCGCTGGTATTGTTGAAAAGGGCCCGTTCACCACTGGCCGTGTTGAAGGAACCGTTCGTGTTGTTGTCGAGCGATTGGTAGCCAATGGCCGTGTTGTTCGTGCCGTTCGTGTTGTTCTGCAGCGCCCCAGACCCTATCCCGGTGTTGGCGCCGCCGGCATTGGTCAAACTGCCCGCGCCCGGACCTGCGTAGAAGTTGTTATTGCCATCGGAATATAAAAGGCTGTTGCCGGCGGAATTAATGGTGGCTGGCGAGGGCAGGTTCAAATTGCTGGTGAGCGTCAAATTGACCAATGCCACGCCCGTTTCATTGTTTGTCACCACGGCGGCAGGCAATTGTGCCAGCGGAATTACGCCACTGGTCAATTGCGAGGCATTGAGACTGGTCACCCCACTGCCGTTGCCCACGAGGTTCGCCGTCACTGTGCCCGCCGTGAAATTGTCCGAACTGTCCCGCTTTACAATCGTGCCCGCGGTGTTCGCGCTGGGGGCGGCATTGGCCGCATTGGCGCCACTGGCCACATTCGCCGCCGTTACACCGCCAACCGTTGCCACCACCGTCGCGCTTTGCGGGCCTGTCACGTCGCCCGCGAGCGAGCCGGAAAAGCTGGCGGCGGTTGTCGCCGTCGCGGCGCTTCCCGCATTGGGCGTGTAAATGGCGTAGGGCGTGGGGTTGAGTTCCTGCAACGGCGTCAGGGCCGTGTAACTGCCAACGTTGTTACTGCGCACACTGATGGCCAGCCAGGTGGCGTTGCCGGTAAAGACGGCTCCAAAGCCAAGGGTGGTGGTGAACAGGCCGTTGGTCACGCCGAGGGCTGTCTGGGTGAGCGTGCCCGTGCCAAGCGGGCTGCCGGTGCCCCCCGCATTCGGGTACAAGGAGAACTCAAAGTCGTAGTGGCCGTTGAGCGGGACGCCATTGCTGCTCAACTGCCCTTGATACGTGAAGGCCGTGCCTTGGGCGAGCAAACTATTGGTGACCGTGAGGAGGATTAGGGTGATAAGGAACAAAACGCGTTTATTCATAGTTTTTTGGCTTCCGCTGAAATGAGGAGACAAATGTTCCAGAGCTGCCGCCAAAAAGCGAGCTTAATTTGGCCTTTTGATTTGGGCTATTGGCTGGCAAAATAAGACAAATGAAAGCAACCAACCTGGCCCAGAAGTTGAAAACGGGAGGCTGAGTTTGACCGGTTGCCAACCAACTCAAGCTGCCTGAGCGATCATTTTAGACTTCGCTTTGCCCCACGCCGCAGGTGTGAACTCCTTTATTTGAGTGATCTTGGCGGCGGCCAAACGCGTGAACAAGTCCTTCAAATAATCAAACGGGTTGATCCCGTGCCGCCGACAACATCCCAACAGGGTGTAAATCACGGCACTGGTTCCCCAGCTTCGGGATGCCCGATGAACAACCAATTTTTCTTTCCAAGTGCGCTGGGCCGGCTTTGCTGATCAGGAGCGTCGAATTGAGAAGCGCAAAATGCGCCCCGTCGCAGCGGAAATAATGGCTCAATACTGGAAGGAGTTAAGACGTATCCGCCTGAGCAGCTACGTTTAGTTTATCCAAATAATCTCTGATGCATTGTCCCCTCTCATGCCACTGACGGTAACGCCAGTATCCATGAGTTCTTGTCCGGTTTTGGTGCAGTTCGAGGCGGTTCGATCCTGAAACGTCAAGGTGTAGCGTTTCTTTTTGTCGAGGCCCTTCAGTTTGATGACTTTGGAATTTCCATCCACGGCTTTGGTGGAAGGTTTGAAAATGAACACCGACCCCTGGTTGATTTCGCTGTTGAAATACTCCAAGCCGTCCCAATTGACGCCGTCTGCCATGGGCAGAATATGGTAAACGTCCGCGCCTCTCAGGATTGGCCTTTGCTTGGTCTTGTACAACGCAATATGTTGCCGGTAAACGGGACTATCCAAGGCTTCTGTCAGTATCGATCCCATCATATCTGTTCTTAAGTTATAAGCACTATCCAAAGAAAGGAGGTCGGCTTTGAGCTGAACGGGATTGATCGGGAATGAGTTGCAATAATAAGTCGTCCTCGTGAGGTGGGCATCGTGGTCCATGTCATTCATGGTGCAAAATGTCATCCGCCGGCAAATCGAGAACCCCTTATACTTTCCTCCGTTACAGCAATTCTCGTAGCGAAAACCCGGTCTGTTCTTGATCAGGTAATCCATAATGAACAAAAAATTCGATACGCCGTTGTAGGTTTGCGGCATAGGCTCTTCCGGCGCGGTATATAAATCGGTTCTCCAGATGTCGAACCAACCCTTGTCGTATCTTTCCAAAACCGCCGCCAACTCGGCATCTCTTCCGGCTGTTGTCGTCAGATCGCAATCATTATAGGTGGCTCCCATATACACGAAGCCTTCAACCCGGCGCGATGCGCCTTGGCCGCATAATCGAAACCGTTGGGCCAGACATTCTGGTGGAACATCCAATCCCGCCCCGTGTACCAGCATTGGCCGGTGCCATCCCAAAAATCAAATTTAACACACTCCACGCCGGTGGCAGCAATGGCATCATAAACACATTGAGGCGTGGCGCCGGTCACGTCATTCAATCCGTTTTTTTCATCAAACCTCTGCTGCACGCAAACCTCGGTCCATGGCTCGTCCGCATTATCGTGCAGGCTGCGTGTAATTTTGTGGTTCCAGAACCATTTTTTAAACCGATTGCTCCCGTCATCAACATCGCCTTTATAAGTTCCGTAATAAACGCTCGGAATCGTGAAAATCTCGTTCGCCCCCTGCGGGACAGCCTCGGTGATCGGGAGAATGGAAACAGTTATGTCCAGAGGATCGGCGTCTGTGGCAAGTTGAAAGGCGCCCAATTCCCACTCGTATCCAATGTACGCTCCATGCGTGGAATTGACATCGAACATGATAAAAGGGATCTGACGGCTATCTATTGAGCGATGAACCCCTGGGCCGATCAATTGGTTGTCGAAATGGCCCTGACCGATACTCGTTTTTTCAAAATTCCAGAGGCGGACCCGCTTGTCCGCTTTTAGCCGCAGAACGCCTGCGGAGATATCGGGACTGTAAACCACCACCCCGCCCGACTTGTTCTGAATGGTCAACCGGTTCTCCACCGGTCCCGGGCCTGGCCGCGCTGTCCAGACAGACTTCAATTCCAGCGACGGCGTGGTGCTGACAAAATGCAACGTCACCGCAAATCCATCACTTTTGTCCTCGCTGGCCCCGGCAAACGTCCAGTTCGGAGTCTGGTCGATATTCGCCGGGGCTCCCGCAGTTCTGATGCTGTTCCTGCCGGGCAGCGGGACTTCGGAAGCTATCGGTGCCCAGTTCCATCCCTGGGCGGGATTCTTGATGCCATCGATGTAAATCTTGTTGTTTGACACGGATATTTTAAGGCGGGTGTCGGCAGTTGTCAGCGTCCAGTGGACTCGCGAAGTATTGACAGTGACTTCTCTGGGCAATTTCGCCGCCTGGACTCCAGACAGCAGAGTCCATGCAATGACCGCACCCAATGAGACTTTCTTTGTGAATGTGTTCACGTGGCAATTTTCTTTCGCTTTCACCCTCATACTGCATTATGATCGTCATTGCCCGAATCCAGAACAAGAAGAAACTATGAACAAGCGAATCATGCAGGCGGTAGTACTGGCAGTGTTGACCATGGCGGGCGTAAGTGTGACGTTTGCCGTGGATTCGCCGAGACTCCAGCGAACCGCGATGGTAATAACCGAGTTGGACAAACTGGCGGGCCAACCAATCGACATTTCACCGTGGGCGTATGCGTGGCGTTCTGATCTGGCAGTTCAAGAGAAACCGGAGGCATATTTCATCCCGAGGCGTCTTGATCGGATGAATAAGGTATATCGGACGGCTTTCACTGCGCTGCCTCCGGAACAGTTAAAAGCCACGCTTAGCGGTATTGATTTGTTGACACCGTTACTTCCAGCTCCGAAAGGTCAACTCCGAGCCGGGCTGCTCTGGGTAGGAGGAGTGGTGGACTATCGAGTCGAACTGCATTGGCCGGCGAATGTTCAGGAAATCCCTTCGCCGGAAGCAGTGGAGGTCAGGGTTTATCCTACTTCGTTCGGTTGGTTTGGATGGACCGTGGATAAGGTTCTGAGCAATCCAGAGATATCAGAAGATCGGCGGACGTGGATCTACAAGAGTGATCCCACCGCGAAAATGTTCACCATGAATGATGCCTGGGTCGCTGCGGCTTCGGAAATGGTCGCAGTGTTCTGTGAAGATGACAAGTCGGGTGTAAAGTCGGCTGTGCCTGACATTCGGGTAGTCGGTCCGAGCATCGGGGTCTGGAAGCGGATGGATGTGGAAATAGAATGGGGCTTTTCGGCGGGAACAAAGAAGAAGAATTTCGACAGTCGGCTGGAGCCTTATGTGGCAATAATCGGTCCGGTCAGACCCTTGGCAAATGACACGGGGACGACGTTGAAAGGCGGGGAAAGGAGCCGATCGCGAGTTGCGGGTGATACGAGACAAGGCATTGTTGTCCCACTGCTATATGCTCCCAGTAGTCGCTTGGGGTTGGATAGCCGGATTACCGTTGGGGCTGAGACGACGGGCTTTACGTTTCGAGTTAGCGATCTGGACAACGGGCCGATCTTGATCCCGGAACAAGGTGTTTTCGTGACCAAGGCGGGCAGCGGACAAACCGCCCGGCAATTCATCAAGGCACTGGCCGCGAAGAAACTCAAGAGCATTCGCCAGATGACCCGCGAACATCCCGAGGCCGCATCGTGGGATGAGCTTATCGAGGAAGTCAGGCTTTGGACATGCCCCAAGGGGACGGCGGTGCCGCCCTTTCCGCAGGTGGATGACCCCCCATGCAGGTGCAGTTGCCGGATGAACGCTGGACGGACGCCTGGCGGGCGGCTTCGCATCAGTTGCGAGAACTGAATAACTGGGGAGGGCTGGCATTCGAGGTGGGACGCGTGGCCCGCGACATGGATCTGGTGGGTCTGTACGGCGAGGCCGACAAGGTATATGATTATTTTCTGAAAGCCCCCGGGGCAAAGTCCGACGGGGATTACACAGATGGCGATGGAGCGTTGGAGTGGGCGAAGACCATGAAACACGACATGGGCTACGGCCATGACGGGACGCACGCTTCAACGGGCAGGGTTTTGTTCGCGATGGCGGAGCGCTATTTCCTGACAGGTGACAAGGAGTGGTTCCAGCGCAACCGTGTCCGGTTACAGGCGGCGGCAGACTGGATCATCCGCCAGCGGACACTCTACATGAAGGATATTCCAAACCGGAAGGATCTCTTCGTGGCCGGCCTAATGCCACCGTACATGCTGGGCGACTATGTTCTTCCCTCTTGCGACTGGCGTTGGTACTACGTCGATAATGCTTTATCGCTGCAGGGACTCCAGCGCTTCGCTGATGCTTTGACGGAGTTCGATCCGAAAGCAGGCCAGAAATACCTCAATGAGGCGGAGGCGTTCCGCAAAGACCTTCGACGGGTGGTGGAACGGGAGGCGGTGTTGTCGCCGGTCCGGCTCGGTCGTGACGGCGCCTGCCACAGTTATATCCCAAGAATGGCTTACGCCCGGGGCCTGACCGGGCCGGAGTTGGGTGCTCCCCAGTTTCCAGGTTGCGACCGCTTTGCAGGGGCGCTGCCGTTGGCTGAACCATTCGCGGCGCTGGACGCCGGTGATTCTCGCATGATCGATACCTTGGATGTGATGGAGGAGATGGGAACGTCTGTCAGCGACGCGCGAGAGAAAGGGGAAGCGCGGGAGAAGAAGGGGCTTTCCGCCAGCGATGCCTGGTTTTGGAATCCCTTCATCATCTTGCCCAAGGCCTCGCACAATGCCGATATATTCCTGCTGCAAGACGATGTGCCCAATTTCTTGCGATCTTGGATGAACGCTTACGCGTCGATCGTGGGCGCGGATGGAAAGCTGTGGGAGGCCTGGCATTTGGGTGACTATGCAGTGTGCGGCGGCCCTGACAACGGTACGGCGGGCTGGTTCATGGAAAATTTTCGCAACCTGTTGGTGATGGAGGATGGCCAGTCCCTGTGGGTGGCGCGGGCCACACCTCGCTCTTGGCTGGAGCAGGGGAAGAAGATTGTCGTTAAGAACGCCCCAACCTACTTTGGAACTTTGGAGTATGAGATCACCTCGGATGTGGATAACGGCAAGATCACGGCTTCCATCGAGATGCCAAGTCGCCATCCGCCCAGGAGCGTACTCGTACGTTTTCGCCATCCCACGGCAGTGCCGCTCAAGAGCGTGATGGTCAACGGCCAGCCCTGGACCAGATTTGACAAGGACAAAGAGATAATCGAAGTAAGAGGTTTGACAGGAAAGGTGGTAGTTACCGCCAACTATTATTGAGAATGCGGTAACGGTCTACGGTATCCGACTCGATGCCACGCTTTGGTATAGCAGGCTGTGAAATTTGGAATCAAGCTGCTTGAGCGACCATTTGCCCCTTCGCTTTGGCCCACGCTGCTGGTGTGAAGTCGTTAATCTGGGTGATCTTGGCCGCCGGCAACCGCGTGAACATGTCTTTGAGATAATCAAACGGATTGATCCCGTGCCGTCGGCAACTGCCCAGCAACGTGTAGATCACGGCGCTGCGTTCGCCAGCTTCGGGATGACCAATGAACAGCCAATTTTTCTTGCCAAGTGCGCTGGGCCGAATCGCATTTTCAATGAGGTTGTTGTCTATTTCCAAAACGCCGTCCTCCACGAACCTGGTCAGTGCATCCCACCGTTTCAAGGCGTAATCAATCGCCTGTCCGAGCAACCCTTGCGGTAAAGTCCGTCGCCGGACCAACTTCATTGCCCGACGCAACCGTGCCAGAACCGGACGGCTTTGCCACACGCGCATGGCCGCCCTTAATTGCGACCCGGCTTTTTGCTCGCGCAGTTTCTTTTCCACCGCGTAAAGCTGTCCAATCTGTCCCACAAACCACGCCGCCAATTTAGTTTCGGCCAACGCTTCATGAAATGCCCTGCGACAATGAGCCCAGCAACCGATTAAAGTCAGATCACCACGCGCTTTAGCGAGCGATTCATACACTGAATAGCCATCTGTCTGGAGCTTGCCTCGAAAGCTTTTCAAAAACTTCTCTGGCCCTTCCCGCGACCGGCTCACCCGCCATTCGAAGAGCACATCGCCGCCAGGACGACTGTATGCCCAAAGATAACCTTGCTAGCTTTTGCCTTTCACATCCGGGTCCAAATACCGGATCGGCGTCTCACCGGCTTGAAGGTAGTTGCCCGCCAGCAAATCCTCCCGAATCGAGCGATGCACCGGTTTCAACAACTCGGCGGCTTGTTCCACCCAACAGCCCATAGTCTTCCGGCTCAGTTCCACCCCAAATTGCTGGCTGAACATTTTTTCCTGCCTGTAGAGCGGCAGATAGTCTGCAACATCTTACAGAAAAGCTCTTTCCGGCGAATAATAGACTTGGCACGCCGCTTTCCTTCGAATACAATCTGTCGGCCTACACACAAAAAAACGAAGGGAATAAGACGATGAATGCTGAAATCTCAAGCTCTGGCAGCAAATCAAACTGTCCAAACTTCATTGAAGGCCTGGTATTTGGTTTTGATGTAGGCACCGGCTCGATTGGTTATGCCGTCCGGAAGGGCGCGGAGTTCAAAGACGTAGGCGTGCTGATTTGTGACAGCGAAGGCAGCGACTTGAGCAAACGCCGCGACTTGCGTCGCCAACGTCGCACCCTCCGCAGTAAAAAATACCGGCGGCAATGGTTTGATAAAAAGTTGGTCAAGCTTGGCCTGCCAAAACCTGAAAATCCTCCAAACGATCCAATTGCACTCCGCATCCGGGCGCTTAACGGCGAGAAACTGAAGCCGGAGGAACTTCATGCTGCGCTCACGCATCTTTTCAAAAGACGCGGTTACAGCAAAGTGCCGTGGGCGAATGTGCAGAAGGCTACAAAGGAAACCACCAAACCAAAGAAGGACGATGAGGAAGGTGTGATCAAAAAAGCCGTCGAGGAAATTAAAACAAAACTCGGCGAAAAACATCCGTGTCAATTTTTAGCCGAACGCCGCCAGGAAGCAGGGAAAAGCCCGACGGAAAATTGGGCGCGCAAAATTTATTGGCCACGCGAAGCATTACAGAAGGAATTTGAAGCCATCGCCGAAGCGCAAAAGAAAAACTTTCCAAAATTGGCGGAACACTTTCGGGCGGCAATCCCAAACTTGCGGCGGGTGAATCGCTACGCATTGTAGTCCAAATGATTTTTTTGCTCGCAGAAGCGTAGCGATTCACCCGCCGCATGTTTCAAATTTTCCCGCCAGAAAATTGAAGATCTACAATCGTCGCGCCATCGAAGACGTCAGAAAACATCCGCCTGCGTCAAAACTTCTCCTGTCTCTGCGCATTTTGCACTCTATCGCGGCACACCGGAAGCAGTTCCCCACCATAACTCCAGAGATCAGAAGTCAGAGATCAGGTCTGGCCTCCGACCTCCGTCCTGCACCCCGAAAGCTGTTCTCCCGAAACCATTCGGGGTTCGGAGTTCGCGTCGTTCGCATATTTCGCGGTTAACCTCGAAGAATTTAGGGTTCGACAGAGTCTCACCCTACCGATTTTTCTTCTACCGATTTGGATTTTATTCCGCCCTATTAGAGCATTTCCATATAAACTGTAGCCGCAATAAAGCCACGTCATTGGAGGTGGGGGCGCGTCGCCGAGGCGCCCGCGGACGGCTTCGGCGAGCCGTCCCTACCCTGAATACCCGATTAGCGGCACGTTCTGGGCAATACCCTGAGACGTAAACCCGTCCCTCAGGATCATGTTGGAAGACGAGGGAAACTTTAATGCTTCTGGTCGCTCCTGGCTCTGATCCGCCAAAATAGACGAAGTCAACGGCTTCACCCGTCATCATGGCCTGGATAAACATACCCGCCCACGGGTTTCAAGAATCCGCAGCGGGGTGGTTTACAAAAGGCCCTGTTTCAAAACCTGACTTGCGCCCAGTGACCGGGTCCCCTTTCTTTACAGTTGCAATTTACCGGCTGTGCCGATAGCCTCTCCCTCCCTGAAAACAAAAATAATAAATTACATCATGAATCGCATCATTCGATCATTGTTGGCCGCCATCGTTCTTGTCTCCACCACGGCTTTTGCCGCCGAACTCAAGTATTCCATCACACCCGATTTCTTCGAGCAAAATCCCGGAGGCCAGCCGATTGGAGCCTGCCACGGCGGCACGGTCATCGATAAGAAAGGTAATATTTACATCACCACCGATACGGAGCGCGGCATCCTGGTCTTTTCGCCCGAGGGCAAATTCATTCGCGCATTCGGCCCGACGCGCATTCACGGGTTGGAAATGCGCAGGGAAAAAGGGGTGGAATATATTTACGGTGCGCGCCCCAGCGACCATGAAGTCATCAAGCTCAAACTGGACGGCACGATTGAGTGGACGATTCGTTGTCCGATGGAGGCGGGAATTTATAAAGACCAGGATGGATTCAAGCCGTGCGCTGTCACCGTTGGGCCTGACGGTTCTATTTTTGTCGCCGACGGCTACGGCTCAAATTACGTGCTCAAATTTGACAAGGACCGAAAGTTTGTAAAAGCCTTCGGCGGGTCGGGCTCGGAGGAGGGCAAATTCCACACCTGCCACGGCATCGCGCTGGACACCCGCCAACACAAACCACTTTTGTTCATTTGCGATCGTAACAACAATCGCGTGGAATACTGGGATCTCGACGGCAATTTCGTCAAAGTCATCCAAAAAGATCTTCGCATGCCCGCGGCCGTTAACATTCGTGGGGACTATGCGGTCATTCCCGAACTGCAAGGCCGGGTCACGGTGTTGGACAAGGCCGGCAACATCGTCGCGCAAGTCGGCGACAACCCTAATCGGAACCAATGGGCCAATTTTGGGTTGCCCCCGGACCAGTGGAAGGTCGGCATCTGCAACTCGCCCCACGGCGCGGCGATCGACAAGCATGGCGATCTGATCGTGACGGAGTGGAGCAAATATGGTCACTTCCATAAATTCACCCGGGAAAATTAAGCAGTAATTGGCCGGGCGCAATTGTTCGCCGACCGGTGTTTTGCTCCGAAATCCCACCCTCTGATGCCAGGGAATTCGATGCGTTGCAACTGACAAAAGATTTGCTCAGCCCAAATAAGCCTCGATCACTTTGGGATTGGCCCGGACCTCTTCGGGCGTTCCTTCCGCGATCTTGATGCCGTAATCCAAAACAATGATGCGGCGGCAAATGCCCATGACGACTTGCATGTCGTGTTCAACCCCATCGCTTCCGCTGCCACTTCATCATCGCGCACAGCGATGAAACCGCGACCGTAAGTCGAATGCACCATCGAGACGACGACGTAAATGCAAACCACTGCGACCGCAAACACA